>Ga0210025_1000115_pt1 | contig 119273 bp, 115 predicted proteins | sample CryGeyme20150102_FD_183989 | JGI IMG/M metagenome (GOLD analysis project Ga0210025, IMG submission 183989) | Groundwater microbial communities from Crystal Geyser aquifers in Utah, USA - Crystal Geyser metaG 2015-0102 (SPAdes) (version 2) | ecosystem: Environmental > Aquatic > Deep subsurface...
TGAGAAAAAACAAACTATTCCTTTGCCCGATATGTAATATAAAAAAAGATGCAGATAAGAATGCATCAGATACGATAGCCAGTTTTTTATTGTTGCGTTAACGCAACAATAGTGATAAATAGTTTTTCTTGGTTGCTGCTATCTTTAAACAGAACAGCATTCAAGAGAAGCCCCCACCATAGTGAATTTATTCACTTGGTGGTGGGTTATTCACTATAGTATATTTATTTATTTTTTTTATAAAATTATTGTTATTATTTTGCCGTTGTGTTATTATGTTTAATAAATAAATTAAGGATTTAAAAATATGAAAAAAGACAATGAACTACATATTGCCTTCTCACTTGGATCTATTATTGATACTAAAAAAGCAGAAGAAGTATTGGAACAGAAAGGAGTTAAAGCATTTCAGAAAATTTTAAAGAAACATCGAGATAGTAGTACTATTTTTGATGCTGGGCCTTCCCTTGGTTTTTTCATGGCATTAAGACGCCTCAACAAGCTTATTCCAGATGATATTTTAAAAATACGTTTTGGATTAATTTCCAAAATAGATCCTAACCCAAATGTCAGTGCTGTCATTTTAGAGTCAATGAAATTTTATTTAGAGGAAAATAAAGAAGACCTTAGCGATTTTGGTTTCGATGTTGTAATGATGACAAATGGCAAAGACACTACTTTCTGTCACAAAGTTTTTGATACTGACTTAATGTTTACTACTTCACAAAATAGTGCAAAAAAATTATTCAATGACGGTTTTCCTGCTGTTGCAATACCAAATATTCATAAAGACCTTAATAAGGAATTTTACAACAAGAGAAACGGCAATATTGTACTATTTACAGATTATGATGGCGTTATCGGAGATGTTGAATCTGAAAAGGTATTTCAAAAACACTTATCTACACAATCTCCATCAGGTGCTGTAAATGCATTTATTCAACATGAAATCTCAAACTCTGAAACCCCTATGGAACTTGGGCCTCTAGGTGCTGTTATGCAGAAATTAGGGCGTATTGTTAAATACGAAAAAGAACAACAACAAAACTCAGGTGATTATAATAATTTACTAGATATTTTAGTTGTTACAGCTCGTGGTGGACAAGCACAAACACGATTAGTTAGAACAATTGATAATTTTAATATTGAAATTTCTTCACTCTACATGATGCAAGGTCAAAATAAAAATGATTTATTATCTGAATTAGGCAAACTCTATCAAGGTTATAATATTTTATTTTTTGATGATTCTGAAATTCACTTTAAGAGAAGCCAAGACTTAGCAACAATTTTATCTGGTTTGGTTCCCAATAGTGATAATATTACAAAATAAATAATGGTATAATAAAGCCATAATAATATATTATGGCTTTATATCAATTGTTTTTTTATCATTTAGTACTCAAATTTTAGTAATAATACCCTGTCCTTCAGGTCAGGGATAAATTTCGCCTTAGTTACCAATTAATCCTTCTGAAATTTTGGCGAGGGTTAAGCATTGTTAACTCTTTAGGACTGAAATTAGTTGTCCCTTCATTCTTCAATCTTACATACTTTCCGTTATTGGTATTGCCTGAAATTACCCTTAATTTTCCATTTAGCGTGACCAAATCCCCCTTTTCAAACGAATAATGTGACCGATCTTGAAACTTAACTGTACCTTTCAATACTTTTAGTTGAGAAACGTGTTTTTGAGTGTATTTTGCTCTAAACTCTTCAAGAGAATCCTCTTTTTGGTTCATTGCTTTTTTTCGATTATAAACAGTAATTTTTTTACCATCAATAATGGCGGTATACCTTCTTTTTGTCGTTGCATAAATGAATACACGCTTGTTATTGGCAAATTGTTCGTATTCAATTTCCACCGCACGACTTAATTTTTTGGGTTTATTATTCCCAAAGGAAATAACAAATGCATCATTATTATGCGATTTATCAATCCCATATTCATAACGTTTTGCTTTTGTTTCATAACCAAAGGTTTTCAACCCGAAGGTTGTTATTTTTTCCTACCCTTGATATAAGATTAATAGTGCTACAAACTGGAAAAATTTGTAGGTAATACTCATATCATATTTTAGTTTTTCAACTAAAAAGTGGGATTAAAATAACCACAAGAAGCCGAAGCAACTTGAATCCTAAGAATTTGGCTTCAATAAGAAGCCACATCCTTTAGGGTGTGGTTATTCACTATAACTTTCTTAAAATGTTCAAAACTTCCTTCTTTGTTTTTCTATAAGTGCATATGTTAATGACTTTTCTTTATTAACTACATCATACCCATTTCTCTTCATAAAGTTTGAAACTTCTGAATCCATATTAGTAATATCAAGATCGTTTGAAGAACCTATATAATCTTTTAAACCATAAAAAATATCTTGATTTTTCAAAAATGCATTAACTAAAACAGGATTGAAGGCTTTCCCTGATTGCTCTGCCATAAAATCCATTAATTCTTCTTTATCCCAAGAGCGCTTATATACCCTTTCACACGATAATGCGTCAAATACGTCCACTACACCTACAATTTGTGCAGATAAAGGAATTTCCTCTCCCTTTAATTGCTGTGGATAACCAAAACCATTATATTTTTCATGATGATATAAGGCTACTTCCAATGTAACCCTAAACTGTTCTGGTGATTGGTTTAGTTTGCTTTTGTTCTTTATTAATTCTTGATAGCCTAACTCTGGGTGTTTTTTTATCAATTCAAACTCTTCCTCTGTTAATTTATCTGGCTTTTCTAATACATTTTTATCAATATGCATTTTCCCTAGATCATGAGTTACTGCCGCTATTGCTATTTTATTTGACTCTTCGTTATTTAATCCTAAGATAATTGAAAATGCTTTTGCATACAATCCTACTCTTTTTGAGTGAATTTGTGTCTCATCATTTAAATTTGCTACTTGATCCACTATATTACTTATTTTTTCCATTTTTTTATTTCCACTCTTCAATGACTTATAATTTGATTATATCATACTTTGTATTTATTATAATATAATTAATATCTTTTTTTTATTTTTTTTGTGTGATATAATTACAGTATATAAGGAAGCTTTTACTTAAATACAATATAGGATCAACGATGGATTTACATACTCTTATTAAACAAGAAGTGCAAAAAATACCTAATCAAGACATTAGTAAAGGGTCAATTGCAAATCTAGCATTATTATCTATTTCCCAAATGGACTATTTCAGCGATTCATATTATTATTTTTCCATGACAAAATGCAGAAATATAGATGACAATCAAGATCATTTTGTTATAAAGACAAGTTCACTTAATGACTTCAATGGATTTAAATACAATTTATTTCAAAAAAACTATATTGATGTATTAGAAAATTTTGAAGAACAATATGACCCAGAACCATTAGATGTCAATAATCCTCAATATCTTCTATTGGTTAATAAAAAAATATTAGATTGTTTAATTAACATTATTGATAAATCAAAAAATTTTAATGATTTAAATAAGCAAATTTTGGAACAGCAAAAAAATGATACCAAGTTTTTACATCTTGCTCATTTACTTACTCAAAATAATAAGTCATTACATTCATTATTAAATGCTTCTATTCAACTTTCTCAATTCAATGAACATGAAATTTTACAACCCTATTATTTTAAAAATTCATTTCATAAATATTATGACGATGTTAATATTAAAAAAATTCAAGATAGATTCATTGAAAATAACTTACCTACTTCTTCTTTCTCTGATTTTGAAAATTTTAGTCGGTTTTTATTATTAAAGAAGTTTGCTACTAATAATTTTTCGAATTATGATCTAAAATCACTTTTTTTTGACAGTAAATTACTTTGTGTTCCACAAGATATTGAAATAATGATTAACAATAATGAAAAACAAGGAAGTATATTAAATGCTTTTAGAAAAAAATATTCAAGCCACTTACTTTCCACATTATTTCAGGCAGGAGGCCAACAGGAAAGACGTGCATTATTCATTGAAAAACACTTCTCTTCATTAAAAGAAAATGCACTTAATGCCACTCCAAAGCATCAGCACACAGTAGAATCATTACTTGAACAATATAATGAGATCATATCACCCATCATCAATAAAGCGACTAAGTGTTTCCCAGAACTTATTTCAAGAAGCATTAACTTTGAAATCATTCAGGCCAACAAAGTAATGAATAATTTCACTGAAAACCCTACTTACAATATAATGAAAGATAAAAGTAAGTTATCTATATTTAAAGAATATGAAAAAAATATTATGTCACAAGGATTATATTTTTTAAACAATGAAGGGATCAATAATTACAGCCAACACAACAAAACCTTTATACTTATGAAAGATAATAATCAGATTGTCGGTGAAATATCTATTGTTAATAAAAATAATAACATTTCTGAAATTCTAAGTGTTTGCATTGGTAGCAGTCATAAACAAAAAGGACTTCTTCGCCAACTTTATCAAAAACTAGCAGAGTATGCAATTGAGAACAATATCATTTTATTTAGTCAAGTATATAGCCAAGAAGGTAAAACCTACATCCCAAAGGTAAAAAATGACATTATTCGTAACAATCCTAATCTTATTTTTCTTCGTTGTGAAAATTTAGGAAACTCCAATGAACAAAAATTGGAGTCATCACTAAATCAAAAACTTTATGAATACATTAATAACATTAATCAGCCTATCGATTTACCAAAATTTAATAGACATTATAAAAAAGCGCTTTCAAGTATTAACGAAGTCTCCCAAAATACAACCGACATATATTCTGCGGCAGATATATTATTTCAGGACTTAAAAAGCAATATTTCTTTAAAATCTAAAAAGAAACAATATAATCGTTAATATTATTTTTTATTTAAAAATATGGTATAATAATAATATACAAATAAAATAAAGGGACATTACATGAAGATAAAAATAAATGACAATCAATACATTTTACCTAAAAATGCAATTGAAGCATTAATCATTAAATTTGAAAAAGTTGAAGATAAAAGAAAAAAACTTATTAGCAAAGGTCGCATACCAGAAGATTTCCCTGAAATTAAACTAGAGTTTAAAAGTATTAGTCCAGAATTAGAAGATAGGTTATTGAATAAAATTATTTCTTCACAAATTAAAAAACAATTGCTTAAACGTGGCATTCAAGAAAGAACCCTCTATGATGTAAGCATTAGCAGTAAAGAGTTGCCTATTCTTGAAAACTGGAAGGTATTAGGTTCTATCAATAAAAACGTAGAAACAGACTCATACACAATGGATAGTTATTACCAAAACCAACCAATCCCCCTGCAATATAGAGATGCTGATCCTTGTAACTGTGATCATTGTGGTCATAATAGAAAAAGAAACTCTACCTTCATTATTGAGAATCAAGATACTAATGAAATTTCACAAGTAGGCTCTGCATGTATGACTGACTTTGTTTCCGCTGATACTATGGAAATGATTTTACTTTATTCCTTTGCCTTAAAAACACTTAGAAATGCTGATACTGAATACAACAATACTAAAACTCATTATATGCTTGACAAGGTTGATTTCTTAGCTCATGTTAATGCTGCAATGGAACTTACTGGTGGTTTTATTTCTAAGGCTAAATCTAATTATTCACTTGGTATTATCCCTACCTTCTCGGCTGCATTACATAAAATGGAAGCTTATCAATTTTCAAATTATGTTCAAGGTTTAAAAATGAATGAATATAGCAAACTTGAAATTGATAAATATGTTGATTTTGTCAAAAAAATAGAACCTACTGAAAAAGATTATACTGCTGTTAATGATGTCATTCAATGGTATAAAGATCATCCCCCAACTGACAAAGATGATGAACGATACTTCAACACTCATTCAGTGCTAACAAATCAATCTGCTATATTATTTGACCGTGAGCCTGCTTCTGTTTGCTATGCCATTCAATTTATTAAAAACATTGAAATCAAAAAAGAACTTGAACGAGTTAATGCTGAGAAACTAGCAAATAAACTGGATATTCCTATTTTATGGGGAGAAGAAGGTAATAAGATTAGCAATATTGAACTTCAAGTCAAGCATATAAAAGTTGGCGAAAATGATTTTGGATCTTATACAAGCATTTATTTTGAATCAAGAGATGGTAGAACGTTTAATTGGAAAGCTTCAGGTTATACACTTCCCGATGCTCTTTATAATATTCCTGACGTCCCTGATCTTTCCACTTTTGTTGAGTATCTTATTGCTTCTAAGAGTAAGGGGGAGGAAATTTGGCTTCAACTAAAAGGTTCTGTACAACATAACTCATATACAACAGATGATGGCAAATTAATTGAGAATACTAAATTATCTCGTGTTAGCTCAACTTCCGAAGTCACAAGTCACCCTGTCACCAATGGCATTCCTTTTTTAAATGAAAAGTTTGTTGTAAAAGAATTTAAGATTGAAGATATCAAAGAAGGTTTATCAGTAAATACTGGTGAAAAACAATTCCAATACCTACTTACAGATCTTAATGAAAATAAGTATAGTTTTATATCTTATGAAAAACTTTCTAATATTCATACTGGAGATTTCTTTCAGACTCCTATGCAATTTGCAGGCTCAGAAGTTATAGGGTTCGATCCTAAAAGAGTGTTAAAGGTGCCTGAATTTTCACACGATCTCTCTGGTGACTTACTTACAGTTAAAAAAGCTGAAAAATTACTTATTAGTTATGATTTAGAACAAAAACCAGATATAGCTAGTGAAGTGCCGTCTCCTAAATCAAATAAAAGAAAGCCTAAATAGAAACAAACAATTAGATAAAAAACCTTACAAAATAAGGTTTTTTTATTTATATAGTCATAATTATAAGTTTTTTTTCTAAAATTTAAACACTTTACTTTATTATTAAATTATCCTATAATTGATTAATTCCCCATTATTATAATACGATCAAAATCACTTCAAGGACACACATGAGCAATTCAATAGAAGAAAATCAGAAATATTATCAAGGTCGTTCTGGAAATCTCAATGATTTTTTATCTAAAATGAATTTAATGGTTGGTGAAGGCTCAAAATTTTTCGTCACTTTACAATCCGTTTATTTATATAGAAATAATATCAGCCATAGTAGTCATAATAATTATTTTTCGCTCCAAAAAAATAAGTTTAAAGAAATGGCAGCAAGTTTATTATTTAATGTTGTTTTAAGGCAAGGAGGATCAGTTTTAAGCAACAATATGCAAAAAAATTTTAGCGCTAAGGATCTTATTGAATTTGGTTTTAATCCTAACATTATTCTCTCAAAATTAAGTGGTGAACAAAAATTGAAATCCCATGCTCAATTAAAAATCAAGATCAATAAACTGAAGAAAAAATACAATAAACTGTCTTACAGCAGCATGTTTTGTTGCAAAAAAAGATCCCCTTTATCAAAAACAACCACATTTAACGAGCTATATGAGAGAACAAACATTAATCGCCATATGCATATGGATTTAAATCAATTAATTAAAATTAAAACAAAAATTATCAATTCAAATATTTCAACATATATCAAACTAACTAGATCTAAAAACATAATTCTTACAAAAAAAGATCTTAGCAAGAAAATGTTTTTTTTCCACAATTGTTATTTTCATTCCAATAGTGTAGTTCAAAACAAAAAAAACTTAATTTCATTTTAAAAAAACCTTATAATTTAAGTTTTTTTGAGGTATTTTTTAATTCTGGAAATCGTCTTGCTTCTTCTTTATTTATTATAGGCATTAAATCTTCATAGCTTTTCTTTTGAGGATTTAAACTACTTCTAACAACCATCTTATTTAATCTATCATAATTAACATATTGTTCATTTTTCTCAACAAATGTTAATAACCTTAAGTAGTCTTCTTTCTTCCCAAGATTAAACACTTCTAGCCCAAAAATATCAGATGCATTTATTGCTGTGGCCGTTCCACCTGTCCCGTTCTTAGTATCAGCATATACCTTTTCACCACCAGATGTGTAGCATATCGTAAAATTAGACTTTGTTTTTAAATCAACACCCAATACTTGAAACATATTTCTATTATGAAGATCTATCGTCTTTCCACTGCAGTTTTCCCAAGCCTTGTGTATTTTCTTTTCATGAATAAGCCTCATTGCCTGTCTATATAATCCTCTACTTCCTTTACCGTGTATTTCCATAGGGATTAAATAATGGGCTTTTTTTGTTGTTCCCATATTTATTGGGAAATCTTCATTTGGGATATATATTTCAGCAGTTCTATCTGGATATTCTAATGCATCTTCAAAAGCGGCATCGGCTCCTGTAGCACAACCACTTCTTAATATAAATCCTTTTTTTTCAAAAATCATTGCTATTTTCGACATCAAGAAAAGAACATGCAGTGGTGTTTCTCTTGAACCCACGCCAGTATAATATCCTCTAAAATTTTCTATATCTTCCTTACTCATATTCACCCCTCACCTATATTAATTTTATCATATTATTTAAATTAATAAACAGTTAATTTTATTGTTTTTGTTGTTAATATAGAGTACAATAATAGGATATATTATTATTTACGTTATTTAAGGATACATATGGAATATGGTAAGTTTGCAAAAATCAATAAAAAAGAAAAATTCAACGAAGATAAAATAATCAAAGAATTTAGTTCCGAACAATATACAGTGGAGCAAATTTATGATATTTTTGTTAACGCTTGCTCTTTTGAATTAACTCAACTTTTTGAGTATATTGTGAAAAACTATGTATTACCTAAAAACATTATTGAGAATGGATTATTCGAGGCAATTCAATGGTCTAACGCTAATGTTTACATTAGGATAATCACTCTTCATCCAGAACTATTTGATAGTGAAAATGTTTTTTTTACTCAAATTGGGAACAAACTTTGTAACTTACTATTTTTCAAAACCATTGAATTATTTAACATTGATTTAACTTATAATAACTACTCTTTTTTACTACAAGCTAGTGAAGAAGGTAAGATTGCTATTGTATCTCATATTATTAAAGAATATGACATTCCTAGTGAAATTCTACTTAAATCCATTGAAAATTCAATTATAGGACACAAAAACAATACTGCAAAAACTCTTATTAATCATTATTCCATTAAAAATACAAACATAAAAAAAGATCATTTATTGGCACTCTCATTTAAGGAGTATAATGCACCAATATTCTCATTTATGACAAAAAAGTTCAATTTAGATATTAGCCTGAATGATAGTTATTATTTTAACGCTATTATCAAACATAGGATTTTAAATAATTTACGAGGACATCAAATACTTTCTCTCATGAAATTGTTCTCTTTTATTTCACAACAAGACAAAGTATTAAAGGGACTTACCTCTCAACCTATTGAGTATTATTCTAATAGTTTATTCGCTCATGATATTAAACAACTTTACATTTCTAAAAAACTTGAAGTTTTTTAATTAATAGTCTTTTTTTTACAAATAAAAATGTTACAATTAATGATAAAACAAGGAAAAACTTTGATGAAACGATTTTTAAAAAATAAATGGCTGCTTGCTTTTTCATTTATTACTTTTTTCGCAATATATATAATGGATAATAAAATTTCATTTAATGACGGTATACTTACCATTCATTATCCATCAAAAATAGTTAAACTCATTAATTATAAATCAACAAATCAAAGACCTTCTCCACAATCTTCTTCTGACAGCATTCTTAACCCTGACCAGTCAAAAACACCAGATAGCATTGAGATTAGTAGTGATTCAGATCTTGATCTTATTGTTGATATTGATTATGGGTTTTTCAACTTAAGCTACAACTGCACTAAGGGAGGATTTAATTACTTTGCTTACAATACAGTTAAAGATCCCCATATTGACATTGGTCGAGTCAGCCCTTTTCAATATGATGAACAAGTTGGTGAATTATGCCATTATGATAATAATAGAATAAAACTCGCCAGCAATACAGATACTTATAAATCTCCAAAAGGCGCACCTTATACCTATGATAGAGGACATGGTAATCATCAAAATATATGGGATCATGATGAAAACCTTATGAAGATCACCAACAATATGTCTAATATTGTTCCACAAGAGTCAACACAAAACAGAAGAGGTCTTTGGAGACATTCAGAAGTCATAACACAATGCTACAGACAAAATAATAGCCTTTATGTTATTGGTGGTAATATTTGGGGAAATGATGAATCAAATGATTATTTTACTAAACTTCATGGTGTTGTTACACCTGACTATTTATTTAAAATTATTATTATGAATAATGAAACTGTATATGCATTTGTCATTCCTAATGATCCAACTGCAACTCCTACAAATTCCAGTCAATATATGACTTCAATTCACGAGATAGAAAAACTTGTTAATTATAAGTTCGATGTTAATGACTCTTTAAAAAACATTGTTTCTCAATCAATTCCTCAGAAGCCGAAAGGCTGCTCTATTAAATAAAAGGCGTCATATATGTTAAAAAGTATATTAAGTAAAATTAAAAAAAATAAATTTATATCCTTCATCATTTTATCAATAGTTGCGCTGGCTTGTGCATCATATTATTTTAATGTTATTCATTTTTATTCAGATAAAATGACTTATAATTATGCAAAACTATATAGTAATCTTACTACTACAAGTAAAACCACTAAATCCTCTAATACTTCCAATGTCGATACTAACAATGATAACACTATAGGTGTTGGTGCAGAGAAGGACTTATTATCAAGTGTTGCAGATAGTGCTTATACTGCTGTCAATAACGGCATAAGTGCCATTAAGGACACTAGTATTATTGGAGATAAGGTCATTAAAATAGTTGAGAGAACAAACCATATTATTTACTATAATTGTAATAAAAAATCTTTCAATTATATATATTTTAAGACACAACCTACACCATTAATGAATAACGAAGAAAACACTGAAATCATCAACCATAACCTTAGTAAAGAGATTATTTCTCAGTGCGGATTTAACAAAGATGAACAACGATTACTTAAAAACACTTCAACATTCAATCATGATAAATTTACTAAAGGATATGGAATACACCCTAAACTACTTGAACACAATTCTGACAATAAATACACCCATAGTGTCAGCAACTTAGTCCCCGTATACAAAACAGATGCTAGTAGTGGCTCTCTATGGTCTTATATTGATACTGTTTTGGAGTGTTGGCAAGGAAATAGATATAAATATTCCTCTGTAGAAATCTTTTCTGGAAATATTTGGAATTCAAGTTTCGAATATGATGAAATATTTGTCAAACAAAATGGCATTCATACACCTGAATCTCTATTTAAAATAATTATTGTAGATGATAAAGATGTTTACTCTTGGGTAATTAAAAATAGTCATGCAGTACCACTTAGCCTTGAGGGTGATTCACAATCCACTATCAGTGAAATTGAAAAGCTTTCAGGAATAACATTTGATATAAAAAATGATCTTAAAAACAAAGAATCTAAGGAATTACCTTCTTTAAAACAATGTAAGTAACGTTAAACAAAATTAATTGCATTTATTCTGCATTTATCGTATAATCCATTACTAAAATACAGTTGGGGAAGCTAATGCAAACAAAAGAGATTTTTTTTATAAAGAAAATTTTTGAAAAAGAAGAGTTAGAGAGTATTATTGATTGCTGTTCTAACTTTATTTTCTTTTCTCAACATCTTATATTTATTACGCTCATTTATCTTTTTACTTTTTTTTCTAACGAATTCTCCATTAAGAACTCACTTATATTGGTTTTTGGTCTTATTGCATACCTTTTTTTTGGAAGAAAAAAATACACTAATATAATTAATAATAGAAAAAGTTTTAAAAACAGATATTTTCAATTTCATGTTTTAAAAATCATGCTTACTAAATATAAAACGACATTAATTAAATATACTTTTTCCAATAGGGATTTTCTTATAATGCTTTTACAAAGAATGAAATTAAGTGATATTTTTCAAACACTTCTTTTTAATCCTTGTATCAAAAATGAGAGAAAAGAACTTATTATTTCCTATGTTTTCAAAAACATAAAGCTTGACCATGCTGATCAGTATTATCTAAGTAGGCTTAATCTAGAAGAGTGTTTTATACTATCGCCAGTGTTGAAAAAATATCGTTCCACAATTACCAATCTCAAAGAACATGCAATAAATCAACTCCCAGAATTAATATCTAAAAATATTCAGGGATTTTAAAAAAACATTGCCATACTTTGTATTTACTGTTATTATAAAAAACGTTATTTAATTTTTCATGTAGAGGATTTTTATGGACTTAGAAGCACTTATTAAGGACACAAAGCATAAAGTTATTAATGGCATTTACGCTGATAAATCAGTATTACTACGCGCTTGTGAGTTTGGAAGTGAAGAGCTATTTGATTTAATTATCAATCAAAAAAACATTAAACCAGAATTTGATTTTAACCTCCCATTCTTCTATGCTTATCATTGTTCGCATTTTAATATCTGTAAAAAATTACTTAAATACGACAGTGTAATAAAACTATTAGAGAAACAGGATTATGAAATTTTCAAAAAAATGCAAGACTACTTAAAAATTTCAAATTTTTAATTTTTAATTTTACATATCATTGACTTTTTAACTAATAATCATATAATTATATATACGAGTTTTTTAATATTTCATTATCTTAAAAATATCTAATCTTTAAAAATTACAAGAGTAGTTCATAGAGCATACTTAATATTACACAGGCAAGAAAATAATAATTAAAAAAATAAAAAGGTTTTTATTCAAATGATACACAAAACACTTAATCAGGCAGTTTTAGCCGATGATATTGAAGATATAAAATTTAAACTTAAAGGCAAAATTAATAAAAAAAATTTTACATACTCTTTAACTAATTCTTGCTTATTAGGAAAGACTGAAATACTTCGCTTATTACTTGATAAAAATAATGAAGATAAATTATTTACAGTGGACAAACTTCAGGATTGCCTATGGCTATCAATCAGGCATAGCCAGATTCAATCTATAAAAATTTTATTAGAATATAATGTTGTAAAAAAAAGCGAACACATGAAATACATTTGTGAAGCTTGCAAAATAAGCAAAACACATGTCTTAGAATATCTTTTAGAGCTAAAAGACCTTTATGATCTTGAAGAATTAGATAAGGGTATTATTGAAGCATTCAAATATGGGAAGCTATCTAATATTAAGCTATTATTGAATAAATTTACTTTTGATAATAATATTTTAGAAAGTTGTGCATTGAATGCAACAATACATTCAAAAAAATTAAGTCTACAATATCTTTGTTCTAAAAAATGTTTTAGTGAAGAATTCATTACACACTTATTTTCAAAATCATTACTTTCTAAGTCTAGTTTATCTAAATTTTTACTTTCAACCAATAATATAAATGTAACCCCATTATTATTCAATGAAGTATTTCTATCAATAAACAAAAATTTTGGTCATACTTCTACATCTCGATTTAACCTCGTAATTGATAATATTATTATTAACATTAAGGAACGCAACATTATTAATAATATTGACTTAAAGTCACTGGAAGGAATTATGGAACCTGTATTTTTTAATCGACTTCGGGAATCCTACCTGAAAAATAAAATTAGTGAATTTTAAATATTAACTCATTATATAAAACGTTAATTAATTATTGCTTTTTTATTTAATTGACTTTAAACACTTCTCTGTTATTATTAAGGTACAGGGTCGTTTATCCTTGTTTTCATAGTTAATCCTCCTAAGAGAAAGCTTATTTTATAATCTTTCTCTTTTCCTTATTTATTTTATTTCGCATAGTAATAACTTAAAATTCCTTTCCATTTAGAAGTCATTTTTATTAATATTATTTCCTATATTTAAATTAATCCGTCATTTACTTTTTTTTATTTATATGATAATAATATATTATCAATAATTTAAAAGAGAAATATATGTTAAAATTACTTCTACTACTTTCACTATTCATTTTATCCCCTACTATTTTAGCAAACAATTATGTTATTAAATTAAGTGGTGATTACAGTAAATCAATTAGTGTACAAAATTCCAAGAAAAACTCATCTTCTCAAACTGATAATGTTTGTAAATTATCACTCACTAATTTAAAAGGGAAGGTTAGTTATGGCTCTGCATTTAGAGATTTAGAGTTACATACTCCTGATGGAACCTTTGATTTTGGAACTAGAAATAACTACACAAATACCACTGCTGACTTCACTTATGCTTCAATTCAATCAAGTAGCTCATACAATAATGGAACATTGTTTTATGCCACTAATGCCATTAAAAACTATCGCATTAGTAGTTATTACTGGTTATCAAATGAAACCATTGCTAGTTTTAATATTACATTAAAACAACCCACTTCATTAACACAATTATCATTATCTGATCATGTATATGATGCTGATGAAAGAAGAGGAACTGCAGAAGGATACATTGTTACTCTTTATGATTGTAGCGACAATATATTATTTACAAAAGAATTAACTGAAAAACTAACTCCATACGAAAGAGCATCAGTCAATGTTGTAGGATATTTAGACCTTTTTTAAATCAATTTTTGCATACTACAATAATATTTCTTATTATAGTTTATTGTCCCATTAGAACATTATGCTTTTTATACAAAAAAAAATAACAAAAATACATACTTTACTATTAAACAATATTATTTACAAAATAATATTAAAAATTTTTAAAAAATACCTATTTTGTTTCTTTATTTTTAAAAAAAATGCTATAATGAATAAATAAAGGACATTAGGGGATTAAAAAATGCACACTCAATATTTAGGCGAAAACTCAAGCGAATATAAAAGTCTTATTCGCAATAACATATTTAACAATGAACTAGAAGAATTTAAAATCATAAATGATAATGGTTCTTTTACTGGTTTTAAGGTTAAAAAAGATGATAAGGAAGGTTATGCATACTTTAATCACAAAGGTGATTTTTATGAATTTGCAGAAGCAGCAGATTGCACAGTATCTTCTTTAAAAAAACATTTAATTGCTGAAAAAACTATGGTTAATCATAATGCGTACTCAACTGCACTTTTAAATAGCAGAGATTATGCGACTAAAAGCATTCAAAATTACGAAATTGAATTTACAAATTCAGACTTATTACCAGAAGTTGTTGTGGCTTCAAGAATTATATTAGATGGTGTTGAAGGTTTTGTATTCAATAGAACTGAAAAACATACTTCTTTGGAAGATCTTGATAGAAATACAAATGTTTTCGTTGAAAAAAAACTAGTTAACATTCTTGGAAAAATGAATTCATTCACTGTTAACAGCAATGAAGAGCTTGATATTATTAGAGCTAAAAAAATAAAAGAACAATACTCTAAAACTGTTGATTTTTTTGAAAAAAATAACATTAAATTCCTTCATTTTCCAAATGAAAAAAATTATATAGAACATAATGGGGCAAACATAGATTATTTAATTAATAGATTAAAGGGATTCAGTGGCAATGCAGAATCTAATTTATTTAATCAAACTTATAGTGATCTATCACACTTGTCTAATGAGATAAAAAAAGAGACACTAAATAATAAAACTATTGCTGCTGTTAATGCTAATGTTGATAATTATGGTTTTTATGTAGAAGCGCAAGAAGATTATGCAAATAATATTTTTAGCCTTGACATTAAGGATAGTCAAAACAAAAAACTATCTTCAATTATTGTTAGTCATTTCCACTTTGAGGTCGATCAAAAATTAAATGATCTTACATTACCCTCTGTTGAATTTACATTACTTGATCTTAGCAATGAATTAAATTTAGAAGATAAAAAAGTACAGGTTTTTGAAAATGGAGAATTTATTTCACTTAATCAATCTAAGTTTAAGGATATTTATGAAACATTTAATAAATTTGCTTTTACTACCAGTGAAGATGCTGTTGAATATAAACTTGATTATGTTAAAGATAATGACGGTAATGAGTCAGAAGCTGTTTTTCTTGATTTACGCAATAAATTTTCTGCTAACTTATTTATGACTAGTATGATTGAAAGTATACCAAGTATTGCTTCTCAGTTCTCAACAAAAAATATCAGTAAATTAAAAATATAGTCAATGATTTTCCAAAAAAAAGAAGCCAGTAGGCTTCTTTTTTTGTGATATGTTTTTTTACGAGATATCACACAACTTTACCAAAGTTTACTCGTATTAATTATAAGTGCTTTACGCTAACGATAATAAAGTAATTAATAAATTTTAATACCGTGCTTATGTTGGTAACATAAACATACAATAACACTATATATACTTGTTTATTGTTTGTCAATCATTTATTGACTTATTTCATAATATAGATATAATATCAAAATTACTTTATTAAGGATTGAATACAATGATTAGCAAATATAGAGATATTTCCATTGAGATTATTGATATTGGAGAAGGTTTTTACACTCAAGGAAATCATATATCTTTATTTGCAAAATTAACTGCAAACCTTCACAAAAAAACAAATGAACTCATTAATATTTTTGGATTTGAAGATAATTACATTATTGATTATAATGGTTTTTTGTATTATTTAAATGATCATTACGTAGAAGAACTCATTAAGTTTAGACCGCAAAATAAAATTAATCAAAAATTAATTTCGGTAGAGCAAAAATACAATATTGCAATTTGCAATCCACCAATTCATTCAAGCGACCAAGAAAAAAATATACTCACATTATCATTCCCGACCAATTTACTTTCAGGCTTTAATACTATTGATGACGTTTTACAAAAATTATCTGCTTTTTATCCACAATATCCAATAGCACACAAAAAATCAGAAATTAACTTCCTTACACATCAAGTTAAAATAATTAAAAACAATAAAATGTTAAATGCAGAATATTTTCAATCAATATCTAATCATAAAGTTTATTCAATACTTGAATTAACTCATAGAATTATAGAAACTAATTTTTTACCTAATATTAGTAAAGAGAATATTATTGAATTTTATAAACAATTTTGCAACGTATCTCATGAAGAATATTATTTTGAAGTCAAATCTGATACAAATCTTCATGTTATCGGAATTTTTGCAAAGAAACTTTATAAGCATAATGTTCTGGACTACTTTTTTTATCCAATTGACGTTGTTAATAATAACGAATCTATTTTTGATTTTTTCTCAAACCGCTTCTTTTTAACAATACTACTTAAACAGTCATTTCTATCCAACAAGATTGATCACTTTTAATTCATTTTTTATTTTCTCTGAAACTCACCATAGCTAAAGCAAGGAGCTTCCTTTTTCTGTTTTTTTGTGATATAATTTAATAATAACAATAAATAGGATTCATCATGGAAGATAACGATTTGCTCTACAATCATGTTAGGAAAGAAGAGTTGCTTACTCTTGGAGCATATCGCCTTTTAACGGAAGAACTTGCTTGCCTTAGAGACACTACTGCTTATCGTGGTCTTAGCTTTAGAACTAAGAGAGAGTATGAAGATTTCATTCAATTGCTTGATTCAGGAGAATATCATCCTGCAGTTCCTGAAAGTTTCTCAACATCATTAGTTACCGCTGAATCTTTTGCTAAAAATAAAAAATCTTTTTTCTTTTTCAATGACAACATTATTGCACTTGAAAACAGCTACAAAAATCTTACTTATGAAAACATATCCGTTTATGCTGGAGTTGTTATTGAGATTGTTATACCGCAAGGGGAAGGTGTTGATGTTAATCGTTCAGATTGTGGAGTTGAAGATGAAATTATTTTTTCAACACCAGATAAAATAAATTATACATACAAAATAATTGATAGTTTTGAAACTCAGTTAAAGAAAAATCCGATTGATATTAATCAATATATTTTAAAAAATGACATTAAAGATCCACTTAGTAAATACATTATGTTTAACATGCAAGAACAAATCAATCCAGCAACTCAGATGTTTATTGCAACCTCATTTTTTAAGCCTTTACCTCTAGTTAAACACATTAATAATTACCATATTGATAATGATAAAAATCTAGTTGCTTCTGAACATAATCCATCATTTTTAAACACTGATAGAATTGATATTAAGTTTCATTTCAACAATATTATATCTCCTTACCAAAGCGGTGTCTTTACAGATCCAAATGTTATTAAATTTATTAAAGATAAACTTAATAATATTGTTCTTGAAGCTTGCGAGTTTATTGAGTCTGAATATCATTATGGAGATAGAGAAGAGAAAATCTACTATGACATGTCCAATATTAGTAATATAGGGTATTTATGCTCGGAGTATGCCCAGAATCGCATTTTAGAGTGTAATTTTATGTGTACTCCACAAACGTATAACGAAATCAATGAAGACATTAGAGCGCTTAATGGACGCGAAGATTTAACTTCTGATGAAAAAAACAATATATTCAGAAATAAGACAGAAGATATCAAAAATTTTCTTTTAAATAGAATTAATTCATTACCAAAAAAAGAGGAAACCGTTGCATTACAAATAGAAGAAGAAAATAATAAAAAAAATGATATTATTATTAAAATAAAAAAAATAAGGAACTCTTAAAGGAGTTCCCGTAATTATATTACCAACCACTAAAAACCAAATAATCATCTTCCCAGTTAAAATGTTTATATATTGAAATTAAGTTAAATACCATATACTCATAAGAGCCTAAATTAGTTACACAAAGATTATTTTCATCCCAAACTAATGGTGATACAAACTCAGTATCCCAATCATTCCTCTTACTCATAATCATTGATGCTATCCTGCCTATTGCACTTCCACCACACCCATTATGAAGATCTATATGTAAGCTGTTGTACATTTTAGATATTTCTTTGGTAATTAAATTAATTATTTCCTTTAAGTTTTCTTTACTTAAAATACTGAATTCATAACCATATTCCTTTAAATCAAATGAATAGAATCTAGCCCATTCAGAGCTACTTGGGTAAGGCAAGTCTGGAATGTATTCTATTTCCTCAAAGCCTTCAATTGAAGCAAAAATAAAATTATCTGGATCATCATCACCAAACTCCTTTAATACATCTTCATATGATTTACCATTATATTGATTTTTTAATTCTTTTTCTATTTTACCTAGTCTTAATCTATATGACATGAATACCTCTACTTTAATTTAAAAACATATTATATTACATTTTCACAATTCAGTCAATTAAAATAGTCCTCACCAAAAATAGAAAAAGGAAGCCCCTTGATTTATCTATGGGGAGTTTCAGTATGATTGACTTTACTATTTAAATCTGTAATAATTAAACATTAATTATGGGGAGTTTCAGTATGATTGACTTTACTATTTAAATCTGTAATAATTAAACATTAATTAATGGAGGCTAATTATTTTGAGTGATAAAAATATTATTTTAGAAAAATATAAAAAAAATATCTATACAAGCATAGATGTTTCTAGCTTTTTTGATTATCACGACCCTTTAAAGATCATTACAACACTTATTGAGCACCATGAATATAAAAAAACTATTATTCATAATTTTATCATTATATTGTTTTCCCTTGGCAAACATGAGATTATCAATAAAATGGAGTCTTTATATCTCAATTCCTTCTCAAATATTTATAAGGAAGAAAACTCATACGCTGCATTTAGCGCTGCCATAACTAACAACCATATTGAGACAGTTAAATACCTTTTAGATAAAAAAGTCCCTTTTTTTAATAACTCAATAGAACTCACCATATATAGAGATAATATCGTTTTACTTAAATTACTTCTAAATAATTTTAGTCCACTATCTGACTTCTATTATACCAAATACCTATTGTTATCAGCAGATCTCAAAAAAACTAATTTCTTATCATTTTTTGTTTTAATGCCACAGTTCAAAGAACTATCCGAACTAAAACTGTCTGTTATAAATGAGTCATATGAAAAGGAAATTCGAGCAATATTAAACTTATCACAGTTTTAATTCCATCTAAAACCATTCAACAAAACCCATTCAGAAATAAATTTATTGTAAAAACTATCAATTGGTGTATTACCTTTTCCTTGTAACTGAGATATATTTCTACCGACAACACTTATTGTTGCTATATTCTTAAAGCTTAATGAATCAAAGTGTTTTACTTTTAATGAAAAAATAGAAGTTCCACCATTACTACAAGCTCGACCATAAGAACCTACACAGTGCTTCATTGATCTTCCCTCTTGACGTAACTCAACCTCTGAAAGTAGCTCTGTTATTGTTATAATTCTTTCCTGAACTGAATCATTAGCATTCGTTCTCTCATCTTTTATGGAGTAATCCTTACCAATTGGCACCCAAGATAATACTCCCTTGTAAGAACCAATTTCTTTATGCCATTTATTCATTTTTTCATAAAGCGCATCAAGTCCATAATCTTTTATTACAAATCTTCTACCATCTCTTGTTGCAATATTTTTTTCATGCACAATGTAATCATAAATAGGCATTATTTGGTCTTTTGAGAAAAAATCTAAATTTTTATTATTTCGTAAATAACTAATAAATTCTTGAAAAACATCCTCATTAATTATAAAATTACTCATTTTTACATGATTTTTTAAAGCTAAAATGAATTTAGGATTTATGCCTTCAAGCATAATTTCTCTGCAACTAAAGAAAAAATCTTTATTTGATTTTTGACTTACTATTTTATTTACTTGTTTTTTCGTCAACCACTTCTCTATACTTGGCAACCTTTCCTTAAAAACAGTATTTGGTTTTTTTCCATTAGCAATATCAATAAATATAGAAATATTTTTAGGATCATAAATTAGTGATTTTAAAGCTGAATCTATATTATATTTAGAAAACAAAAATACAGCTAATTCTTCCAGTGCCTTTACATTGTTTTTTGTTTTTATTTCAAAATCTTCAATATTACTAATCCAATATTTTTCATTTAAAGCAATATTTTTTATTAAATCAATTATTTTTTCATTTGGATTAACCTCTGGCTTTCTATTATAGAAATGTATGCCAATTTTATTTGCATGACTAACAATTAATTTAGTAAATTTTTTTGAATTAAATTTTCTTAATATTTTTTTAAATGCTATTTTTTGTTCCAAATTCATATTCTTATGTATTGAGTGTAATTGATTATACTCGTTACTTTCACCAAACTCATTCATATTATCTTTTTCTAAAAAATCAACAATATTTTCCTTACCTTGCTTCTTTTTTAATAACAATTTTTCTTTAACAATACTATCTCTGTAAATACGAATTTCTTCTTCAAACTCTTTTGTTGTTTTTTTTAGTGAAATTCTAAATCCTAGTTTCTCACAAATTAATAAATACTTATTTTTAAATGAATTTTTCTCATTTCCTTTAAAAAACAAATCACTTAATTGCCTATCAGTTAGAACAATATCTTCTTTTTTTAAAAATACTGGTTTGACCTTTTCTTTTGAGTGTTTAATACTTTTCATTATTTTTTAGACAAAGGCATTATCTATCTTACTTTGTAGATAACCAACCTTATCACTCTCCTTTTTCAGTTAATATATTTATATTTTTTTTATTGTATTTTAAATCTAATTATATTAAAATATTATTGGAAAGTCAATACATTATTTTACTTGATATTATTTTATTTATCATTTATAATATCTGTAAATTTTGATAGAGGAAAAATAATGAAAGTTGCAAAAAAAGCAACACCCAAAAATGATGAAATTAATTCATTATTAAAACTTGATGATATTTCGTTATTTAAAAAACCTTTATATCAAAATTATATAAAGAAAAATTATAAAACAATTTTAACCAGATGTTGTGAAGAAAATTTAATTAATTTTATTAGTCACATACTAACACTCGACATTGATCCCAATTATAGATTTGGTCAACCACTTATTTCAGCTTGCAAAAATAATTCTATTGAAACAGTTCAATTATTATTAGAACAAAATAGCATTAATCCTTCAATAGAAGATAATATTGCTCTTGAAATTGCAATAGAAATTAATTCTATTAAATTAGTTGACCTATTACTATCAAACAAGAAAATCTCAAATTCCATTAACTTATACCAAATTATAATTGTTGCAATAGATTTTTTTTATGACTATTTTTACGACTGCGATACTAATTTCAAAGACAAATCAGACGAATTTTTAGAGAGAAAAAATATTATAAAAAAACTATTATTTATCCCAAACAATAAATTTGATATAAAAAATGAATTTCTTGTTAGCAGATTATCTGATGAAAAAATAAGACTTCTTCATCAAATTAATTTAGAAAACAATATAGGATATTTCTAAGATTTTAATTTCAATAACCACTTACTGTCTTTCTCACTAAATGATATTAGTTTTACTGCTGTATCATTTCCTGTTTTTGCACCTAACATATATGTATTGCTTTGAATAAGATCTTTCATTAAATTATTCGCTAATTCCATTTTCAATAATTCTAATTTCTTTTGTTTCACGGCATACTCTGATTTAAATTTCAATTCTTTTTCACACAAAACCTCTTTATTGCTTAGTCTATAAAACTTGCCTATATTTTTCATTAAATAGCGATTTAGTTCAATAAATTTATTTTTATCCTTACCTAAACCAAGTTTTAATTCGTTAAAATTCTCTTTCTTAATAAATTCGGCCAATACTTTTTTGCCAACTTCATCACTATTTTTAGAAACATAAATAAGGTATATTTTTCCATCAAACACATGATAGCTTAATCTCATTGACATTAACTGCTCTACAATAACAACATCCCCTGTTTTTTGATAATATTGTGGTGATTTTAAATTGAAAAATAATTTTGGCTTAATTAACACTTCTACTTTAAATGATCTCTCTTTTAAATATTTTTCTTTTTTTTCTAATTTTATTTTCGCTATATCTTCTTTGGATTTAGTTGTTTTTGTTAATTCAGCACTATATTCTCGACTAAACATATGCAGCCATTTCCCCATATGTGCATCAATTTGAATCCACTCAACAGATAAATTTCCAGCAATTTGCCTACCCATAATCGGATTATCTATTTTTGCTTCATACTTACTCCATGTGTCCTTAATAATATCATCTTCAAAAAAAACATTCCCTTCCTCATCAAATACTTTTAAGTGATGATCTTCTGTTAATTCAAAAAGCCCTTCATACCCTTCCTTACCATCTTCATAAAAAGCCCATCTTGCAGCTTCCATTCCAGTCTCAAAATATGGTATTAATATTCCTTTTTGCATTATGTTAACCTCACTAATTATTTAAAAAAAATATAACATTAAAAAATAAAAAATCAACTATTTGCCAACCAAATATACTTATTTTAAATATGGTTGCATTAATTTTCCTACAATGTTATATTTACTCATTACTTTGATAAGGATTATTATGACATTATTTTATCACACCTATTTTGATCTTAGAGCAAAAAAAATAGAGGAATTATTAAAAATTGATAAAAGTAATGAACCTTTTGAATTATTTTTTAACAAATTCATGCTTGGTAATTATCAAGATTTTATCAATACTCGAAGTATTGAAATTCTGGAACAACCAAGGACTTTTTTTTATGATTTAATTAATTATAAAGAAGTTCGATATTTCCAACCTAACTGTAAAGATTGGTATCAATTAAGAGTAGTTCTTTTTCAAAGCAATGTCCTTAACAAAAGCAATAAAATATTATTTAATGACATTAACTCTGGATTTTACATGAGTGAAAAAAAATTTTATAAAATAAAGAAAATATGGAAAAAATACATTGATTTTATTATCTTTCACAATAATCCTCAACAAAGATTAATAAACAATATCAATCTTTTCTAAAATATTGCTTTTAAAAATCAACAAAATATGATATTATAATCTTTATTATTATTATTATTATTATTATTATTATTATTATTATTACTTTATAAGGATTTTTTTATGGCAGTTTTCTATGATGGAGAATATCCAGTACCGTTAGTTTCTTCAATTTCTGATTTTATGGAAAAACCTCGTTGCGTTCAAGATTACAGAAGCATTGACTTTCTCACTCGCTATATGACTGGAAGCTATCGAGATTTTATAAAAACTAGACAAAAAGAGCTTAATATTGATGGTTTTTTTAAAAAATTTTTTACTATAAATTGTGCATTTTCAACCAATGATCAAGAGTGGACTAATTTAAAAAAAGTATTAAAGCAGACACATTTATTTATTGAGAATGTTGATCAATCATTTTCAGAATATCAGGAGTATGCCACTTTCTCATACTTCCATATGACTTCTTCAAGATTTTATAAAATCAAGAAAGAATGGAGTGTATTCATTAAATACATTCATGACGAAAAAATGAAAAAAGACAAACAATATTCACTTAATTTTAAATTAAGTAAATTCTAAAGCAAAAAAAGCCTGCAAATGCAGGCTTTTTAACAAAATATTTTACTTCACTTTAAGTAATGCAAAATTTCTTTTACCTCGTTTTAATACAGCAAACTTATTCAATAATAGCACTGTTTTATCTATCATTTTATCAGGAGATAATTCCTTTCCCCCATTAAGCTCTATAGCTCCATTTAAAATAAACTCTTTTGCCTGTCTTTTTGATTTAGCTAAATCACCTTTAACTACGACATCGATTAACGCCATCCCATCTTCTTCAAGAGATAAACATTCCATACCATCATTTTCTAATTGCATAAAATCTTCCAAGCTTAACTTTGAAAAATTACTCGAAAACAAAGCTTCAGTAATTCGCAGTGTTGATTCTAAGCCTTCTTCTCCATGAACAAGCCTAGTCATTTCCTCTGCCAACAACTGTTGTGCTAGTGGCTTAGAATTACTCTCTTTATCGGTTTTTTCAATATTCTCAATTTCTTCAACACTTCTCATTGAGAAAAACCTTAATAAAGAGTATACGTCAGCGTCTGTGGTTTTTAACCAAAATTGAAAAAACGTAAATGGTGTTGTTTTATTTGGATCTAACCATACAGCACCAGATTCTGTTTTTCCAAATTTCTTGCCTTCTGAGTTAGTTATTAAAGGGAATGTCAACCCGAAAGCTTCAACTTTAGAACCCATTGACTTTCTAATCAAATCTGTTCCAGCGGTAATATTTCCCCACTGATCACTGCCACCTATTTGCAATGTGCAGTTGTGATTTTGATTTAATTTTAAAAAATCCATAGATTGAATTAACATGTAACTAAACTCAGTAAATGAAATCCCCTGATCTTCCCTATCAACTCTTTGCTTTACAGACTCCTTACTCAACATTGAGTTCACAGTAAAATGCTTACCAAAATCTCTTAAAAAAGTAATCATATCTATTTGGGAAATCCAAGATAAATTATCAACACATTGAGCGCCTACAACATTTTCTATTTGGGATACAATCCCCTTTTTAAATAGTTCAATTGTATCCGTTGTATTTAATACTCTCTCCTCTGACTTTCCACTTGGATCACCTATCATACCAGTAGCACCACCCACTAGTGGAATAATATTATGCCCTGCATTCTTAAATCGCAATAATGTAATTAATGGCAATAAACTCCCAATATGCAAACTTTCTGCAGTAGGGTCGAATCCACAGTATAATGTTACTGGCATAGTATTTAATTTATCTTCCAATTCTTTTTCATGGGTAATTTGGTGAACTAACCCACGAGCTTTCAATTCTTTAATTAACGACATATTTTCTCTCCAACAATAATTTATTTTTTTTACAATATTTTTCAATAAATTATTATTGATATCGTAATGCTTGATTTTCCATACTTTATTCCTTATTTTTCATAATAATTAAGTATAACATCGTTTAAATATATTTTACAGTTATTTTTTTGATTTTAAACAACTTGGTATTGGTTTAGCCGTTAGGTAATTTTCCTTACTAACTACTTTATGCTTTTCTTCAAAAAAGATAGAAGCAAAATTTTTCTCTTCCAAGTGTTTACCATTTTTACAATCACGACAAATACTAATATACCTTTTCATTGTTGCAGGATTGTAATCACCATTTGCTTTTTCCTTTTGTTTATCTCCATTTTCAAAAGCCAACTCGACTTGTTTAGCTTTAACATATTTGTCATGCCTTTTCTTGTAACTCATTTTACTTAAATCAATATCTTTTAAATCAATACTTTTTAACAAGTCAACATTATTAACTAATTCAAATTCTTCAAAACCTGCGTCACTTAACGTTCTATTATTTCCAAATAACATATCCCATTTACTTACCATTCTATTCCACTCTACCTTTGTTGTAGAATCTGGCCTTTCTATATTAGGTGAATAAATAAATTCAAATGCATTAAGGTTTTTTACTACGTATTCCTTAATTTCTTTGCTCTCTGAGTTTAATATACAAAATACATCACCACCTATTTCTTTCAATGCTATTGAGCAGCCTAAATCAAATGTAGGCTCCCTATAAACACTTGACATCTTTTCTATATATTTATCTATTGTTAACAAATATATTTCAAATACTGTTTTATTTGGTGGGCTTTCAATATCAGCAATATCGTCCAATATTTCATAATATAAATTAATGCAGTTTTTATGCAATTCTTTTTTTGCTTTAGAAAAAATAACACTCTTTCTTTTTAATAACTTATTTTTAAGACTAAGAACTGTCTCATTTTCTACAATAAATCTATTCATACGAAATATTCACTTTGTTTGATTCAAGGCAAATGTTATTAAAGTTATATTTTTTGTAATTCATATTTAATTTCTCATTATTAAGAAATACATTCCAGAAATTTAAATGTCTCACAGTGACATTATCTCTTCCTATCTTACTATTTATCATTAAATTTAAAATAACTTGGCATAAATCTTTTGACACACCAGAATAATTTATAAACATATCCTCCCGATCTTCCTTTTTATCTACATTTTCACCAGCGTTATTTAAAAAATAAACTTCTCTACCTGCCACAATATTACTGCTAGGAAAATACCCTTTATCATTTTGAAAAACTGATATCATTTCATAAATATATCTTGCCTCCTTTAAATCTTCTGCAGCAAAAATATTTTCTTTTAAGTATTTTTTCATACCTTCGCCATTTCTATCAAGCATGAATGATAATTTAGTTTTATTTCCTGTTGATAAATATATATCATAATCAGAAATAGTCATTCCTTGATAAAGAGTAGCAATTCTCTCAGGAGAAAACGAGTTGTAGTCTATCGTTATTTTAATCTCATCCCATAGAATATTTTTTTCTTCTAAATTATATTTCAACACTTCCATACAATCATTGTAATAACAAAATAATTCAACTATTAATTTATCATCATTAGAGTGCTCACCATAATAATTTAGATATTCAGCAGCAGTGGCCTTATCTTTTCCTTCGATAAACATTTCATTAATTCTATATATATTACCATTATGGTCAGTACAGCCTATTAATAATAAAAACCCCAAAAATATCAGTATTTTCTTCACGTTTATACCCCTATAAAAAAATAAAATTTAATAACGCTATTTTGACAAAAATACAACAGCATGTCAAGCAATTTACAATCTTTATTAAAAAAAGGGAGAAGACAATAAATATCCTCTCCCTTTAATGCATTTTTATCAAAAAAACACTTACTTTTTAAAAATAATTACACCTTCTTTAACTGCTGCCTTAATGGTATCACCTTTTAAAAATATACCTTTAATTATTTCATCTGCCAAAGGAGTTTCAATATATCTTTGAATTGCTCTTTTCAATGGCCTTGCACCATATTTAGGATCAAACCCTTTTTCAATTAACTTTGACATTGCGCTTTTTTGCACACTAAGTTTAAGTTCTCTATTTGCTAATCTTTTATTTAATTGAGCAATTTGTAAGGTCGCTATTTTAGTTACATCTTCTTTAGTTAAAGGATGGAACACTACAACATCATCAATCCTATTTAGAAATTCTGGCTTTAAATGATATTCAAGCTCTTTAAATGCCTTCTCTTGCATAATTTCATATGACTCACCCTTCACAACAGCATCTTGAATAATTTCAGAACCAATATTTGAAGTCATTATGATTAATGTATTTTTGAAATTCACTAATCTACCTTGACTATCTGTTAGCCGCCCGTCATCAAGCACTTGCAGTAAAATATTGAAAACGTCTGGATGAGCTTTTTCGATTTCGTCAAAAAGCACAACTGAGTATGATTTTCTTCTTACTGCCTCAGTTAATTCACCACCTTCTTCATAACCAACATACCCAGGAGGCGCACCAATCAATCTCGAAACACTATGCTTCTCCATATACTCAGACATATCAATACGGATAAAATCAGAGTCACTTTCAAATAAAGCATGACTTACAGCCTTACACATCTCTGTTTTACCTACACCTGTTGGGCCTAAAAACAAAAATGAACCAATAGGACGATTAGGATCAGACAAGCCAGCCCTTGAACGCCTAATACAAGAAGATACATTTTTAATTGCTTCTTTTTGCCCAATGACTCTTTCCGCAATACTTTCTTCTAACCCCATTAACTTATCACTATCACCCTTACCCATTTTATTGATAGGTATGCCAGTCCAACGAGATACAACTTCTTTAATTTCATTATCAGTTACTTTATTTCTCAGCAATTCATTTTCAGGAAGCTTTGCATTTACATTACTTTTTAAAGCGTCTAATCGCTTAATTAACTCTGGCAGTAAACCATAAATAATTTCTGCGGAACGCTCTAAGTCTCCATCTCTTGCACACTTCTCTTTTTCATTTTTCAAATCATCAATTTGCGCACGAAGATCACTTTCTCCTGTCAATGACGCTTTTTCACTCAACCATTTTTCTTCAAGTGTTAAATATTCTTTTTTCATATCCTTTACTTTAGCTTGCAAGTCTTTAAAACGTTCAATTTGATCTCTTTCTTTTTCGAGAGACTTTAATTCAATTTCTTTTTGCTGAATTTTTCTCGCCAACATATCCATTATTTCTGGCTTTGACTCAACTTCCATTCTAATTACGCTTGCAGCTTCATCCATTAAATCAATTGCTTTATCAGGAAGGTTTCTATCTGTAATATAGCGATCTGACAATATAGCGGCAGCAATAATTGCATCATCAGAAATATCTATACCGTGATGTAATTCATATTTTTCTTTAATACCACGTAAAATTGAAATTGTATCTTCAATACTTGGCTCTTTCACTAATATTTTCTGAAAACGTCTTTCAAGTGCAGGATCTTTTTCAATAAAATTCCTATATTCGTCAAGCGTTGTCGCACCAATAACATGCAAGTTACCTCTAGCCAACTCTGGTTTTAATAAATTTGCAGCATCCATACCACTACCACTACCACCTGCCCTAACTAATAAATGCATTTCATCAATAAATAAAATACATTGACCATTACTTGCATTTAATTCCTTCAACAACCCTTTTAATCTTTCTTCAAATTCACCTTGATATTTAGCACCTGCAACTAACTGCCCCATATCAAGTGATAATAAGTCCTTACCTTGCAAACCTTCTGGAACTTCATTATTAATAATCCGCAATGCAAGTCCCTCAGCGATAGCTGTTTTACCCACTCCTGCTTCACCTACCAATACTGGATTATTCTTTGTTTTACGTAATAATACTTGCATTGAGCGTCTAATTTCTTCACTTCGGCCAATAATAGGATCAATTCCACCCTCAGACGCTAATTTTGTTAGATTTTTAGTATACCTATTAATAAAATCTCTTTCTGACTCAGCCTCTTTACTTTTCGGTTTTGAACCATTTCTTACTTTTGCAATTTGAGTTTCAATATCACTCGCTTCCACACCATGATTTTCTAGAATTTCTCGACATTTATCATCTTTAAACAATGATATAAAGGCCACTTCAATTGTAATAAAATCGTCTTGTCTTTCTACTGCTGTCTTTTCCATTTTAGCAATTAGTGTTGAGAAACATGTTGCGGCATACAAGTCATTATTATCTACTTCTTTGGTAGGTTTTTTTGCTAACGTCATTTGAAGCTCTTTTTTTATGTTACTCACGTTAGCGCCTACATTACCTAAAAATGTCACAACAACATTTGTTTTCTCTTCAAGAAGGGCTTCCATAAAGTGCTCACTTGTTACAAATGAATGCTTATACTTTATTGCTTTCTTTTGAGTTTCATCAAGAACATTAACTAATGCATTTGTGTATTTTTCTTTTTCGATTTCCATAATTCACCCTATCTGTTTAATATTTTTCATTATTATATATGACTCAAACATCATAAACAAGCTTTTTTTAAAATTTATTAATATTTTGAGATAAAATATTTTGACTTACTTCCTTAATTAATTCGTCAAAAACATAATAATATTTGTTTTTTGAAAAATAATATTCCATCTTAGATAAATACTCTCTTTTTGACTCTACGCTCTTATTAACCATTCTTTTAGCCCAAATACTTTCATATTCTTTAACCCAAATATAAGCGTCTTTACTTAAATCTATTTTATTATTAAGATAATCATAAGTCTGATAAATATATTTATCATCTTTTACATACTCTGTAATTAATTTTAATTTAACTAATCGTTTTAATTCAGCAGACTCAATGCTTTTTACCAAATCCTCATCATTTACATCCCAGTATCGATTATGAATCAGTTCTGGATAATCCTTCATTACTTGTTCGGCAACATAATTTCTATTATTCTTATAATTAGCTTGGGTTACACCTTCCCTATCTATTGTTATTCCGATCATAAAATTTGGATCTGACTGTTCTAAGTTAAAATCCCATAATATCAACTGAACGTTATTTAATTCTGCTATATCATACTTCTTTTCATATAGCACGTAATTATTAAACAATTCTTCACTATACTGAATACACCAAGATTTTGAAGATAGTTTTTTTGATGCATTATAATCTAATATTCTCACTATGAGTTTTTTATCAACTTCATCACTCTTAATTACTTCGGCATTCAATCCTTTATATTCTATTTTCTTCAATATTTCTTCAATAGTCAAATCATGATATCCCAACAACCCCCTTACCCTACTATAAAACATATTAAAATCTTTCATAGACTTCAACTTATCGCCTACATATTCAACTAACTCTTTCTCACTTATTTTTGCGTCATTAATAAGACAAAATAATGAAATAAGCTTTTCTGTTTCTTCCGAGTTTCCTTTTAAGAAATTATATTTTGAAGACAAGATCCCCTTCATTCTTTTTTCACCCAAGTGTCTTTTATTAAAAAAATGTATTTTATCTGAAAATTCTTCAAATGTTTTTGTTTTCAATAAAATATCTTTTTTATCCCTAAATATGTGATAATTATTTTTAAATAGTATTAAATCCTTTTTTATTTTCAAAAATTCCTGAAATACATCATCTTCCAAATCTTCATAATATGAAAAATCTTCAAATTCTAATTCAAAAGCATTGCCATTTGCATCTTTAAATACACATTCTTCCGAATCCACTTTTTTAATATTATCTTCAATAAAATTAAGTAAAAGATTTTTTAAATGACGAACATAAATATGATAGTTAAATTTTATTTTTTGCAAATCTTGATTAAAAAAACCAACAAGCTTAATAATATCAGAACCTTTATTTTTAATTCTTTCATTAAGTTCACTATCCAATATCTCTTCTTCCACTGTTCTATCTTGATTATTTGCCATTTTTTCTCACTATAATGTAAAATATTTTATCATTTATTATCCCATTTTTTAGATTATATGTCAACTTTTTAATATTTTTTTACCACCTTGTATTGACTTATATCCCTATATAAATTATATTTATAACTTAGATACAATTATTTAAGGAATTATTTTATGAGCCTAAGCATTCAATTAATGAATACCACGACCACAACAACCTAGTTTGTTGTGTTGGTTGCTTATTAAATAATTAAGACTAACATGATATATGTTAGTCTTTTTTTTACCCGCATATATCTGCTAGTTTACTTTAACAATATTAGTTTTATACCTTTTACTTCTTAAATTAAATACTCAGGAGATATACTATGAAAAATGAACACAGAAAAATCGCAAATGACCTAAACCTTTTTAAATTATCAGATTATTCATCTGGCATGATTGTTTGGCTTCCAAAAGGACAAAAAATATATCAGTCAATTGAGAATTATTTACGAGAAATTCAAATCAATTATAATTATATTGAGGTTAAAAGCCCAATAATAGCCAATAGTGAGTTATGGAAAAAATCAGGTCACTTAGATAATTTCAAGAACAATATGTTTTTTTTAGAAAACAACCAAGGTGACGATAGCAATATGGCTATTAAGCCAATGAACTGTCCTTTTCATATTGACATATTTAAGCACCTAAATTATTCATACAAAGACCTTCCTATCAGAATGAGTGAGTTTGGTTTATGCCATCGTAATGAGCCTTCTGGCTCCCTTAATGGCTTATTTAGGTTGCGCAGTTTTAACCAAGATGATGGGCATATCTTTTGTAAAAAAGATCAAATAGGATCAGAACTAATATTATTCATTAATATGGTCTATGAAATTTATCTAAAGTTTGGTTTCAAAAAAGAACAAATTTCTATAAAACTAGCATTTAGACCAGAAAATAAAATTGGTGATGATTCTTTATGGGATCTTTCTGAAAATTATTTAAAACAGGCATTATGTGATCTTGAAATTGATTTTGAAGAACTAGTTGGTGAAGGTGCATTTTATGGACCTAAAATAGAATTTAATCTAAAAGATTCATTAAATCGAAACTGGCAGTGCGGTGTATTCCAACTAGACTTCTTGCTTGCAGAAAGACTTGGTGCTTCATTTATTAATGAAAAAGGTAATAAAGAACACCCAATAATACTTCATAGAGCTGCATTAGGCTCAATAGAGAGATTTATCGCTATTTTACTAGAACATTATAATGGAAAGCTCCCTTTATGGTTAAATCCTAACGCTATATCTATTCTACCAATTTCCAATGAACAGCAACAATATGCATTAAAAATTCAAGAAATACTCAATAAAATAGGAGTATCAAGCTCAATTGATTTAAGTCAAGAAAAAATGGGATATAAAATTAAAAAATCTTTTAAGGATAAATCTAATCTAATGTTCATCCTAGGCAATAATGAGGTTAAAAATCAGCAAATCTCAATTAAATTAAAAGAAGATAATATAGTCATTAATATCTCAGAACTCGAAAAATGGATAAAACACTTACTCATTCAGTAACTATTATAGTTGAATCAAAAAGTCAATACATTATTCATTTTTTACCTATTGACTTTTTAATTACAACTTGCTATATTCTTAGCATAACTAAGTAAATACTAAATTATTAGTACTTTTATATTAAATTAAAATAATAAGTTTAGGCATTATAACCTAAAAATATATTTTTTATGGAGGATATAATGATCACACATAAAATTACTGACTTTCTAGATAATGATACTAATTGCGATTATGTTCGTTACTCTTGGAATAAAAATATTGAAAATGATGTTGAAGTACTAAAAAGCATTGTTTTATCAAATAATAAGCCTGCTACAATTACAATCCCTATTGATAGCCTATATATATATCATTTTACTGACTTTACATCAGAGACTCAGGCTTCCTCGGTTATGCTACGATATGATGGTAAGGAATGGTTTATATCCATCTATTTCATTCCCACACCTATAGGTCATGAGGTTTTTAATGCTAGCGATGTTAATGCTGAAATTTCATTTGCTGTAACTGAAAGTTCTATTAATAATGCTATAAAGTTTTTTCAAATGGAATATCAATCTGCAATCGGCTAACTTTGGAGTTAATAATGCAAATAGAAGAAGAGCAAAAAATACGAAAAGAATATGGTTGTTTTAAAAAACGATTAGATTTTGAAGAACAAATCATTCGTCATGAAGAGATAATTCTTCAGATGGATTACGCTTATGGTTGGGCTAACCGTATGAGTTATGCCATTAGACGAAAAGTAGGTGCTGTCCTATATAAGAATCGCACACCTATTAGTTGTGGATACAATGGAACTTCCAGCGGTGAGGATAATTGCTGTGAATTTGAAGACCTTTCTGGAAACCTAATTACCAAGGATAATGTTATTCATGCAGAGGCTAATACTCTTGATAAATTAGCTGCTTTTGGAAGTGTTACTGGTGCTCATAATGCAAGCATATTTACAACCACTGCACCATGCATGTCTTGTGCAATTAGAATTAAAAACGTTTTAATTTCAACAGTTTACTTTACCGAAATTTACCGTAGTGTTAGTGGTATTGAACACTTAATTAAACATGGAATAACTGTTAACCATGTTGATTTAGTTACAGAAGAAGTAACAACTATATATCAGGCAAAAGAAGATAATGATATTGATAATAAGATTGCTTCTATTAAAAAAATTAGAGAGATGTTTGATAGTTACGCTGATGGTATTTTTCATTTTCCACAAGTCACTACTATATCCACTAGGAAATAAAATTGAAAAAAAATATTTTACTTATTATTATTGCTATCCAAATAACAATATTGGCTAATTTTCTTATTTTTTTATACGACAATATTTATATTGATAATGCAACATATTACTCTCAAGAAAATTGCAAAGTATTGTATAAATTCCCAACGGCTTATGAAATTAAAGACATTGGTATTCAGCAAACAACAATAGCAATTAATGATTGTGACAATAAAACATTCAATACTGATTCATTAATTCAAGATTTAACACAATCAGCCCTTTATGCATATAAAGTGCCTGTTACTTCTAATTTAAGGCAGTTTTATAAGTCTAATTATTTTTTCTACTATAATGGCAAGAGCATAAAAGAACTTACTGAGATTATTGAAAATTACTCTTTTATTTTTAATTCAACTCCTGCTCATTATTCTTTTAATTTATCTATTATAGATACAGATATAAAGCATAATATTATTAAAAATATGCCTACCAAAATCATAGATAAAAAGTTTAATCAAACGTTAGATGAGGTTCAAACTGAAATCTTGATTACCTTTAGGATTAAGCCTAATGATGATTTAGAGATATCATATAAATATAATAATTCTCCACAACATAAAAAAGACTTTATTTACCCTCTAATGAAAACTATGGTAAATAAAAGCAGTGCAATTAATTTAAAGTAAAGGGAGTATAATTTGAAAAAATATAATCTTAGTAAAAAACTCATTAACTCCTTTATTAAGGCGTTTAGTTTACCTATACCCCTTATTTTAGAGCATTTTGACTATTATATTGAAATTCTTGATCCCTACTATGATACAAAAAAGAAACTTTCTTTTTTTTACAAACTTATTGATGAAGCCCAGTTACATAATAGTAATATTGAGGAATGGTTCTTTAACTCTTCTAACAATATATATAAAAGCATTATTAATGACATTAGTTCTAAACCTAAATATATACAATTCACTAATATGGCATTAAAAGAATTTGAAGTTAAGAGCCTTACTACTTCTAGCAGTTTATACAATAATGCACATGTAGGTAAGTTTTTTTGCTCGATTGATTTAAAAAAAGCCAATTATCAAGCCTTAAACCTTATTTCTAATGAACTTGTGTTAAACACTAAATCTTATAGAGAAATTATAGAAAAATACACTCACGAAAATTGCGTTGATTTCTTTGCCAACTCCAAAAGCATTAGACAACAAATTTTTGGAAATTTACAACCTAAAAAACAACAGAAGATACAGAAATATATATTAAATCAAGTAGTAGAACTTTTAATTGATCTTAACGTTAGTCAATGTCACATTATTTCTTGCTCGTCAGACGAAATTTGTTTTGAACTTTTAGATTATGATATTACTTCTATCAAGGACGTCATAAGCAAAAAGTTTCCCTTTGAATTTCATATTGAAACTTTTAAATTATGCCTAGTTAAGGAAGATACAACACTTTATTACAAAGAAGATACAATAGATGGTAAAATAACTTTTAAGGCCATTCCTTCTCATAATATTTTAGAGTGCATCAAGTATATTGAAAAAAAAGAAATAGATTACCGAGATAAACTATTTCTTTTTGAAGGTCGAGTATCGTCTTTTAAGGACGATTTGCTCTAAGTCTTGTTAATGTTGGCTGTTCTAATTTTTTACTATACTTTTTCCTTAATTGATCTATTACAGAATCAAGCTCATTTGGATTGTTAATTTCAGCAACTATTTGATTTAGTGCCTTATTAACTTGCTCAGTATTTAATACTGCATCGTATTGAGGCATCAAAATATTAACTGTATTTTTAGGATTTGAAGAAAAACTTTTAGTGACTTCATCAGCCACAATATCGCTATGAATAATACGATCACCCTGAACAACAAGTAGAGGGATATCATTTAATGTTAGAATCCTGACTGTTTCTGGTTTGGACGTTGTTGCAAATATATTTCTTTCTATTTTCTTTCCTTGTTTTATAATTTCACTTAATGCATCTGCACTAGAATTAGTTGAGAACTCAGAAAGGTCTTTATTTAACAATGGTCTTTCAACCGCATCTTTTTTAGACACCATCACTTTATAGAAATCATCTTCTACGTTAGTTTTTTCCATTCTAAAATCAATTACCTCTACTTCAACTCCATATTTTTTATTGAAATATTCTGCATTTTCTTCCAAAATTTGATATTTACCATCTTTAAATTTCGCAAAGTTCTTATCTTCTATGCACACTAAATCAAACTCCTCACCTGATTTTTGCAATGCAATAATTATATCTGATACAGAACTTACACCCGTTAACAGACTATCATCTCTAACTGCTTTTAGTGTAAATGTTTTCTCATTACCTTCCGTTAATTCTTGTTCAACATCAACAATACTTAATACATTCTTACTCATAATAACCTCTCTATGTTTTTTTTATACTTACCTTTTATTACATTATAACATATTTTAAAAAAACTATAGTTTCAATTATATTTTATTTATTTTATTGACTTATTTCTATATATAAAGTATTATTTTATTGTTCGTCATACATAAACAATAAAAGGATAATAAGATGAAAAACCTATATGAACTTAATGAAAAAATTTCTGAATTACAAAACAACTTGTCAACTATGATCGGCCACTGCCTTTAGCACCTCTCTCACTGAAAGGACGGAAGAACTATCCCTACTTTTAAGCCAAAATGATATCTGGACTACTCAATTACAAAATGCAACAGAATACAGTAAAGAGCTTAGTGATATCAACTACAAAAAAAATACCTTTAACACATTACAATCAGAACTTAATTCACTAAATGAACTCACTAAAGAAAGTGAAGAATTTTATGATGTTATTTATCAAGAATTAACATTACTCACCATATCTATTGACACATTTTATAAAAAAATATTTTTAAACAGAAAACATGATCCAAATACATGTTATCTAACAATTAAATCAGGCGTAGGTGGATTGGAGTCAATGGATTTCACAAAAATGTTACTACAAATGTATTTAAAGTATTTATCAGAAAATAACATAAAACACAGCATTGTTGATCTTAATGAAGGTGATCAAAAACTTATTAATAGTGTCACTGTTTTAATTAGCGAACCTTACGCTTACGCTTACTTTAAAAATGAAGCAGGCATACATAGATTAACAAGAGTATCACCCTTTGGTAATGGAAAGTTGCATACTTCCTTTACAGAAGTTCAAGTTCTGCCTATTATTGGCAAAACTTCTTTTGAAATTAATAAAAAAGACCTTAGAATTGATACCTATCGAGGTAGTGGTGCTGGTGGTCAACATAGGAATAAAACTGACTCCGCTGTTAGAGTTGTTCATATACCTACTGGTATAACAACAACGTGTGAAGGAGAAAGAAGCCAACACGCCAATAAAGAAACAGCTATAAACAAACTACACTCTGAATTAACATTGCTTTATGCTCAACAGGATAGTGACGTTAATAATTCATTTAAAAATGAACACACATCGCAATGGGGCAATCAAATAAGATCATATTTATTTAATAATAATTTAGTTAAAGACCATATTACTAACATTGAGTATAATATTCATGATTTTTTAAATGGAAATATTGGCGAAAGCATCAAACTTAAGTCTTGTTTACAAAATAATAAGTCTTAATCTATCAAAAACACCATTTAAGTAAATGGTGTTTTTTTCGTTGACTTATAAGACTAGTTATTTTATAATATTTTATTAAATTAATAGTGAGGCTATAAGATGGAAAAGATATTGAGAGTTGAAACACTTTTTGGGACAGTCACCAAAGTTCAAGATGCCTCACACATTGCTAAAGAGAAAACAATTAATAATATTAAAGTTTTTAAAATAAAAAGCGTATTAAATGACAACAATATTTTTATTGGATTCGGACGACCTAATGTCTTTATCGCCATTCCAAGTGAAGAAGGCTATAAAAAGGTTGATGCAAAGTCAATTAAACGCAAAAAAACCTCAATTATTGACACTCGTGGATTTGTTCAATCTGGTTTAATATTCTCAATTGACCACTCAACAGACGATATGCTTAATCGAATTAATATTGCAGCACAATCATTTGTCGGTTCTAAACATTGGACTTGCGTTAATGCTAACTGTCGAATTCTTAATCGAGCTGGCTTTACTAGTGGACATAAAGATTTGTCTTCATTTTATTTCCCTATGCCACTTGCAAGACATATTATTAAGTATGGACTTGAATATAATGGTAAACCAGTTCAATACTCTATTATAAAAACAACACAAAATTATCTTGAAAATTTTGGCTTATCAGTTATTAAAGCGCAATGGCTAACTTTATATCGTCATGGTCGTATTTTGGTTCAAAAAAATAAATTTCTTAATAATATTAATAATGTAAAACACACTATTTTAAACAAACTATTTAAAAACAAAAAAAATAACAAAGTTGGTAAAATAGAAGATGTTGTGACTAATTTCCCTGAAAATATTAAGTCTGGCTCTTTTTTTGAACTTACTGTTAGTAAACCTAGAAAAATGGGATTGCTTGGACGTTTTATTTGGGGACCTCACGTATTCTTTGAAATAAATCAAGACAAAGAAATTATTAATAATGCACTTCCCAATAAATTGACTGCCTACAAAGCAAAAGAGAAAAATATTTTCAATTTTATTAAGAAAAATATTTTATTTTCAAAACCTGTTATTTCTTTTATTCGCTCAATATTAATTAAAGATCGAGAGTTAATTCCAAATTGTTCAGAAAAAGAGCTTTACAATATGATCCGAACTAACTCTAATACAAAGCCACACAAATATAACCTAGTGATCACAGATACACAAATTTCAGTCATTAAAATTGATATAAAATACAAAGCTATTGATTGGATATTAAGTAAACACGTTTTACTCTCTGGTTACTCCAATGAAGTTAGATTTGCTGGTGAATTCTGGAAAGACCCTAATGGCAATATTTATTTTAATAACAATTCAGGAACATATGCTCCTTGCAATAATACACTTTCAGAGGTTGATGTTTTATTAAAAAATATTTTCCCAAATATTAACATTATTTCGATTCCTTTTGAGTAAAATTATATATTGATTATTTAAATTAAATGTATTATAATGAAATAGTATTATCTTTAAATGAAAAAATGGAGAGTAAAATGGAAAATATTATTGCAGAATTTACATTATTTACTGGAGGCACTTGTACTGAAAAATTTGACAACCCTTTTGAATTTGACTCTTATTTTTCCGACAATAAACATTTATTTTCTGGTTTTAAAATTATAGAATCTGTAAAAGTTAAGGAAATCAGTTAATTAGCTTCAGTTCTTGCAAAGTATTAAAAATGTGATATAATAATCACAAGAATATAAGGAATAAAACATGACGTCTTTTAAAGATAAATTTCAATCATATAATAAAATAACAAGATTATTTAGCATATTAGCATTAATGGGAATACTATCTTCATTTTCATTATTTTACATAATTTTCTACTTCACCATTATTGCATTAGGGGTAAAGTCAGTATATCTTTGTTACCAACTCCTTATTGAAGACAATAACTTAATGGAAGACAATGACTCTATTTTCTCTCAAGATAATTTTGATAGTGGCAAAGATGAGTTCAATATCTTATTTTTCATTACTTTACTAACTTCCATTATTATTATGTCTCCAATAATTTTCGTCTCACTACTTATTATATATTTTACAAAATCATTATTTATTAAGAAATAATATGACTATATGTATGCGTTGTCGAGTTGACGATAAAAAATATTCATTCAAAGAAATTCCAGACCGATTTTATTGCGATTGTAATGTTCATATTGCAAATAAGGCTATTGAATTTCAACTATCTAGAAAGCAAGCAGAGGATTCATTCTTTGATGAACTTAATGATTTTAATAAATTTGAAAAATTTGAAAAATTTAAAGAAAAACAAAACTTACAAGATGAATATAGTTTTGACTTCGAAGATTACTCCGACATTAATGATTTTACCCCACTTTTAGAAACCAAGGGCAATAATGCCTATAAAAATAGTTTTTCAAAAGCTGAAAATCTTAATTTTAAAAATAAAGAAAACCTTTCTTATATTGATACAACTCTTGTTGTTTATAAAATTATATCATTATTTCCACTAGAGAAATCTTATAAAATTCGTCAAAAACAAGAGGACTCTATTAAATCATTAATTCTTGATTTTCACTTTAAACAAAATAAAAAAGAAGATCAATTAATTAATAATAACACACCCTTAAAAATCAAGACAAATAAATTAAAAACTACCGTCATTAAAGAAAGAAAGTGTGACTATAAATCAAAAGTTACTGCAAAGGTATTAACAATATGAATAAAATATTTAGTTTACTTAATTACAAAAATAATAAACAAGAGGGATTTTCATATAATTCGTTCAAAAAAGAAGTTGACTTAAAGATACTTGTTGAGCGAAAAAATACAAAAAAATTCATTAATGATATAATTAAAAATATAGACAATGTTAGTCATCAAAATTCTAAATTAATTCAATATAGAGCTAACCTTAATTTGCGTAATAACTTAAATAATAATAGAGAAAAATTTAAGAATGAACTTAATTTTATTACAAAAAAAGACTTTAATAAAAAAAATGAAAATAACAAAAAATGTCCAACCAATGAATCACTTTTGAGTGATATTTTTTCAGCAAAACATAATAACGTGCATAGTTATATGGACGAAGACCAATTAATATTAAGGTTAAATAAAAATAAGCACAAAAATATAAATAAAAAAATTAAATTCAAAGTAATTACAATATAATGCTTTATTTTTAATCTTACTTATTTATTAATATATATCGATATGGAGAAAATTAAATGACTGTCATAAAGAAAGAAACTAAAACGGAAGATCTTAGTGATTACAACAAAATATATGCCATATCATATGATGGGTATGTTCAATCTTATTTAAATCCATTAAAAATTGAGGCTTCTGCCATTATTGAGGATAGTGAGCAATATTTAGCATTAAAGCAAGCTGAAATTACTGAATTAAAAATATTTCAGAAAATGGAAATAACAACAAATGAAACACACCTTATAAAGCTTGATCATTTATATGAAAAAAACAAGTTTCACCTTCAAAGATTATGGAATAAACCAGAAGATATCACTCAACACAAATTTTGGCTGGCACCTCAATGTCAATGTCCAAAATCACACAATGAATCTATTTTTCCAAGCAAAAGCTATATCATTAGCGAAAATTGCCTAATTCACAGACACAGACTTTTTAAAATCACTTAAAACCTACACTAACAGGAGAAAAGTAGGCTTATTTTTTTTTACATTAATTAAAAACCTACTTAAAAAAAACTATGAAAGAAGAAACTAACATTAAAGAAATATCCAAAATACTAACCTTAAAAGTTTTTGAAGCTATTGACTTCTCAACGACCACACATGATAAATGGGATATTGACTCTTCCTTATTAAAACTTGATGAGGAATTTGGTGAATTATCAGAAGCTATTTTATTTCAAATAGGATTATTGCCACATAAAAAATTAAAGGAAAAGGCTATTGGAGAAGTTGCTGATAATTTTATCCAGATTTGTTGCATATTTTCATACCAAAAAGATATTAAAAAATATTTAAATCAAAGATTTAATATAGAAAAAAAACTGATTGAGCATTGTTTTTTAGAAATCAAGCCCTATGAAACTTTATTTTTAGCTCTAAAAGATATACAAAGAGAATATCGATTAGATTGTTCAGAAATTGAATTATTAAATGTTTTTTATTTAGAATACATACTTAAAAGACTTACTACTTTAGCTATTATTACGAAAGCCATTGATGATAAACTTGATATTTCTGAAATTAATGAAGATTACATTGCTGAATCCATAGCCACCTTTGTTGCTCAGATTGACTTAAAATTAAATAAATGGAAACGCAACTACCTTTAACAATAACAATACTTTAAATAACCTACAATTAAAAGGAGAAAAGCAATAATAACGTATATTAAAAAAACGATATGCTTGCTTAAAAAAATATATGAAAAAAATCAACATTACACTAGAACAAAGACTGCAAATTAATAAAATAATTAGTAGAAAAAATAATGATATAACTTGGAATCAAGCAACAAAATTTACTGTCAATAAGGACGAGACAGAAGATAATATTAGTGCAATTGCAGAAAAAGCAAAAACTGTTTATTTTGAAAACCTTCAGGAAGATCAATACTTACACTCACTCTCATAATTAATAAGAAAGGTAAAAAAAGGAAAAACAGCAATGTTTTTCCTTTTTTAATAATTGTTTTACATTAATATAATTTTAATTCTGAAGTACAGTTATTAATTACTTCAACCAGTCTTGGTTCAGTGGCTAAAATTACAATTCTATTATCGTTTCTTTCTTCATGAAATAAAACATTACTATCAGATAGTTTTGTCTTTAAGTCTTGAATGTCACATTCTTCTATTTTTAGTGTTATTTTTGCAAAAGCACCCAACAACCAATTTCTTAAACCTTCCTCATCTAAATTTAAAATTAATTCATTGCCTGTATCCTCCATTTTATCCAACAATACACTCCAAGATGCTCTGCCAGCGTAAACTGCTAAAATCCATTTATTTAACGATAGCTCTCTATTGGCAATCAATGTTTGTTTTGCTTGTTTGTCACTAAATGGGAAGTCTACTACTTTTTTATTTAGTACAATGTTGTTAAATTCTGACAAACAAGTATAGGTTGGCTCCTTAAATTCAGTTCTACCATGATCTTTAATTAAAACAGTGTTATTGGTTTGGCAAAACAGTAATTCACCCTCACTATTTACAGGAACAATATTTATTTTTAACCCTTCCAATACCCACTTCTTATGTATTTCATAATTATCACCTTTTAAAATAAATTTATCTTCCGACTTATCCATTGCTCCCAACCATAACCCGACTACAGCATGAGCCACTTGTGAAGTTATTTTTCCCTTTCTCATATTTAAATCATTTCTTACAAAAATATTCATTTTTTTACCCCAAAATATTGTTTTGTTTATAATATCATGTTTTCTTAAAAACAATCAACATTTTTATTAAAAAAATACTTTTAAATTGACTTTTAATCAAAAAAAAGGTATTATTAGTTAATAATAACTTACAAAAAAAATCAAAGGTCTTATGGAAAAATTAAAAATAAAAGTAACAAATGAATATAAGACCTGCTTAAAACTTATTAAAAATGATGAAAAATTTATTTTTATTAGTGGTAAGGCTGGTTCTGGGAAGTCAATTTTAATTAAATTCATTAAGAGTAAAATCAGAAATAAGAAAATTATTCTTGTTGCCCCCACTGGTATATCTGCTATTAATATTGGAGGTCAAACTATACACTCTATGTTTGGCTTTACAAGTGATAATATTACTACTGCTAAAAATATTAACTATGAAGCTACCAAAAATGGCGTCTTTGACATTGTTAACCTTATTATTATTGATGAAATTTCAATGGTTCGAGCTGATATCATGGACGGTATTGATATTGCATTAAGACGCATTAGGCGAAATAATGAACCTTTTGGTGGGGTTCAAATTATTGCTGTTGGTGATTTATTTCAGTTACAACCTATCGTCAAAACATTTGAAGAAAAACAGCATTTTAATGGATATTATAATACTGAATTCTTTTTTAGCGCAAAGGTTTTTGAAAAAATAGATTTTTCAGCAATTATTCTTAATGAAGTTTTTAGACAAAGTGATACAAAAACTATTGAAGCATTAAATACAATTAGGAATAACCCAGATAATAGGGAAGCCATTGGGTATATTAATCGTCATTGCTATGGGGTTAACAAAGAGTTCTCTACCATTCCTAGAGATATTACGCTCACTACTGATAATTACAATGCTGGTGTTATCAATAAGAATGAGCTTTTAAAACTTAATACTAAACAATTTAATTACAATGCAGTTATTAAAGGGTATTTTAAAACAAAAATCATTACACCAGAACTACTAACATTAAAAGTGGGTGCCAGCGTCATGTTTACAAAAAATGGCAATGAGTGGGCAAATGGAACTTTAGCTGAAATTATTGAACTTAGTCATGATAATATTGAGGTCAAACTAAAACACAATAATAAAATAGTCAGCGTAAGTAGAGAACTTTGGGAAAATAAAAAATATCAAGTTAGCCCTGATGGAACTGAAATTGATGCTGTTGTTATTGGAAGCTTTAAACAATTTCCACTTGTTCTTGCTTGGGCAATTACTATTCATAAAAGTCAAGGTCTTACACTTGATAACATGAGAGTTGACTTACATAAAGGAGCCTTTGCCGCAGGACAAGTATATGTTGCATTAAGTCGTTGTAAAGATCTTAATAATGTAACATTGGCAAGACCTATTAGGATTAGTGAAGTTAAAAGAGATCAGCGTATTATTGATTTTTACTCCAGAATTGAAGAAAAAGAATTTAAAAAAAAATCCAAAGAGTAATATTAACATATTTAATATAAAAAGCCCTTAGATAAGGGCTTTTCAATAAAATATATAGATTCGGTTAATTAGGTTTTTTTATATTTTATTTTTAACTAAAATTGAAAGCACTCTTAAAATTCCTCCATTTCAATAGTCTTAATGTCATAAAGCTGTCTATTATTTCCATTACTGTCTTTATAGTAAGCTTTATTTAAAAGTAAATACTCGCCTTTATATGAAGAGTACTTTAAGAAACTATTAACAATATCATCGTCAATCATCTTTTCTGTTAAAAAATATTTTTCTTTTTTGTAATTATCGGATATTTCCCACATACTGATCTCTTTGACTTCTCTTTTACGACAATTAAAGATTAATTTTTTTAGCAAACCTTCTTCTTCGTAACTTTCGAACTCAAATACTACTTGTCTGGTATGTTTAAAGTCTAATGCAATGTCCATTAATTTTTCTAAAATTTCCATGATATTTCTCCTTTAGACCGAACCTAATATCAATTATATTCCTTTTTTTATATTTTTCAATCAAACTTTATTTACTTGGCTATTTATTAAACGATTGTTTTTTATATTAAAGTGTAAAAAAAATGACCAAAAAATATTTTTAAAGGTCATTTTTACATCTTAGATAATTTAATTAATTATTTATATTATTATATTTTACTTAAAAAACAAATAACAACAGCAGGATCTTTACAATTTACCTTTTCTAATGTAGTTAATTCTTTTAAGGTTTCACCAATATAAAACTCTTCATATTTTTCATTAAATTGTTTTAATGTTATATCTAAAATTTTGTTTTCACTTTTGCATACAATCCAAGAGTGTTGATGTTTTATGTTTTCATCTTCATAAATTCCATTATGAATTTCAAAATCCTCTATATTTTCATCATTTGAAAGCAACATTAAAAATATAAAAGCAACTGCATTATTACACAATCCAGTAACTTGCCTTCCATAATCACTCTCAATATATTCAATAGATTCTTCCTTTAAGAATTTCTTTATATTAATTAACTCCCGAATCCTCTCTATCATTATTAATCCTTATCATTACTTTCAAATTAATGGCCTTATTTCTTTTTGCTTATTGATATATTCCTTTGGGAGTATTTTTGTTTGTTGATGCTTCAAGCTTACCGTTTCAAAATCAATAGATTTATTTTTTTTCGGCTGTTGATTCCCACTTATTGGAATAAACAATAATAATGCGACAGCACTAACCATTAATCCAACTATACTTATTTTGATCGGCCAATATGGAATCAAAGACTCATAATACATAGCCACTGTTGTTACTTTTGCACCAAAAAATATATCATAAAATGAGGTTGCCATTCCTGCTACTAATCCAAATAAAATTAGTCCAATTCCAATAACCATAATAAAATTAACCATTCTTGAATACATTTTCTTATTCCTCATTATCAATTTTTAGTAATACTTAGTTCTTATTTAAGTCTTATTATTCTTATATTTTGCCTATCATACTTTATATAATTTAGTTTTTCAAGCTTTTATAATTTATTTTTAGACTTGTTTTTTTTGTTTTTTCTTATATATTCTATTAAAAGAGGGACTTTTAATGATTCATTTAATAAAAATACTGATAACGCTCACTATCTTACTTACCACACTACCATCACTTGCAAGTGATATACTTCCATTTATTAAATCTTTTAACTATTATTTAAAGGACTATGGAGTTAAAGTTGGTGACTATAGATTATCAAGCAATAAAATAGAAGGATATGAGCTTTCACTTGTTATTGTTGACCCTTATTTAACTTCAAAATATGAACCTATTCAAAAAATATTAGTGAATAAAGATTTAAATTCAGCCTTTATTATTTTTAAAGAGAATGCTATTAATGAAAAACTCCGAGACAAACCTTATATTGAGCTTGTTTCGCTATTTAGTGGAGTATTTAAGCAAGAACTCCCCACATATTACAAAAATTTACCTTTATTTTCTAAACAAAAAACAACAACATTTAGTGACAATATATTTATTTATAATGATTCAGAAAGAAGCTTTATTATAGATAAAGATAAAACCATCGTTGCCTCTGCACAATCTCTCTTTTATAACGGTGAAACATTTACAAATTACTCAGAAGATCAAAGAAAAGTTGACTTATATGAGTTAAGGGAGGTTATTAAATCTGTGTATGAGAGTCAAGAACAACTTACTTTTTTGCCAAAAAAAATGGATAATCTAGTCGTTGCCTTCTTTTCAACAGAACGTGCTGATACTGTTGATTTATTTAAATCAATTTCTGCTTATAATGATAGTAATATTGGCTTACTTTTTTTGCCATATTATGACATTACAAAAGAGCACTCTGGATTTAAGGATTACCAACTTTTTTGTCAAATTGAATTTAATCTTACTGCTGAGTATTATTTACTTGGAAATCATAATGAACAAAATAAATTTAGTTGTGGAGACAACAACCCTTCAATTGCAGAGGATAAAACACAAAGACTTATTTCTATTTACCAAGCACGTTCTAACATACTTAATCGTTTCTATTTAAAAGAAGATACACCTTATTACTATCTATATCAACAAGAGGTTTTCATTGATTATGAATTATATAAAGAACTTAATTAGTCTATTTTTATTTACGCTATCATTTAATTCCTTTGCCAATATTGATACTGGAGAACTTAATGTCATTAATAAATTCCTTTTATCTTATGGTTATGAATCAGATCAAATTGAATTTAATTCAGACTACATAAATAACTCATACAAAATATCTCTTAAGAGTATTAATAAAGAGATAAATACTCTTAGACCGCTATCAACACTTTTTATACTTAATAACAAAAAAGATCAAGGATTTATCGTATTTGATATTCAAAATAACAATCCTCAAAAATACACCTTTGATAAATTTAAAACTTCAATAACTTATTTTCAAAAAAACAATAGACAATTCTTAAAATTTAGCCTTCCCATTCAAGTTAGCATTAATAGTGAGTTTAATAATGTTGATATTTATAACTCAACAACCCATTCTTTTTTATTACCAAAATATAGTAACACTGTTTTATTTGGAGAGATTATTTCTTTTAAAGGAGATTCATATACTAATATTACAAAAAAACTTATTATTTCAAAAAAAGAGACTGAAGAAAAAACAATAAAGGACATTATATTGCAATACCCCGATCTTCTTCTAAATTACAAGAATGTTAAATCCAATAATACTATTGTTATCCTTTTTTCAGAATCTTGTTCTTATTGTAGAAAGATGATTAAGAATTATAAAAAATATAATGATAAAGGATATAATCTCCTTGTTTTACCTGCACCTGAAATTAGTTATGACCTTAATTTTAATCAATCAACTTATCAGTTTTTTTGCTCTGACAATATCAGTAAAGGACTCATTTCTTTTACAAGAAATGAATCTTGTGATCCTAAAAATGAAAAAACAAGTAATATCTACTCATTAAAAAGAGATCTTCTTCAAGGTATTTATTTTAGAGGAACACCAACATTGTATCTCACTGAATATAATTTATGGTTTTCTGGTTATTTAGATCATAAATCTTTTTAGAATTGTTGACTTTTCTTACCTATTAGGCTATAATTTTGAATTAAAGTAATTTACAGGAATATTATTAATGTTACTAGGTTTCTCCCATCATGAATTATATCAAAAACTTAATGTGCTTGTTAAAAACAATAGCGCAGTATTTAGCTATACTGATACAAATATAGACGGTTCAATTTACCGTATTTTTTCTTATTCCTCTGCTGATTATAAATCTTTTTTAGCTGACGGTGCAATCGAGTGTCGTGGAATTACATTTTTTATTGACGAACAAGAGAATTTTTTATCGCTCATATCATTACCTATGGAAAAATTCTTTAATTACAACGAAAACCCTTTTACACAAAATATTGGGGAAGAAACTGTTTCCATTGCGACCTATAAAGAAGATGGTTCTTTAATATCAACTTACCTTCACAATGGCAAAGTACACCTTAAATCAAAAGGTTCATTCTTTTCAGAACAGGCAATTGCGGCAAATGAACTTTTACTAACATTTCCTGAATTAAAGCAACGATTACAGCATTATGAAGAACTTGGTTACACGGTAAATATTGAATACACAGCTCCCGACAATCAAGTTGTCCTTGTTCAAGAAAAGCAAAATTTAATTATTTTAAATATTAGATCACGAAAAGATGGTTCTTATTTATCTTATGACGATATCCTTGCACCAAAAGAACATATGGTATCTGTTTTAAGTGAGTACCATAATATGACTCTTAAAGATTTTTCAGTACTTATGTCTGGATTAAAAAACTTAGAGGGTGCTGTTGTATTAACCAATAAAAACAAAAGGATTAAATTCAAAACAGACTGGTACTGTCAAAAGCATAACACATTTAATTATTATTCACCTTGGGGTAGAAAAGGTAGACGTGAGATCATGAATGCCATTCTTAATCAAACCATTGATGACACTAAACAGCTTTTTGTCAATAATAAGCAAATGAGTTTTATATTAAATAGTGTAGAGTCTTTTACTATCGAATATATTCAAGAATTAACCAATGAGATTACCTTATTTTGTCAGGAAAATTCCGATCTTGATTCTTACTCATTCTTTAAAAAATGCACCTCAACTTTCAAAGATGATAACATTAAATTTACCTGTGCTATGAGAACTTACAATGGTACCCTAAAATCTATTTTAGAGCAAATTTACATTGCAACCCAATCCAGTAAGTTTTATAAATATAATAAGTTTTTGGAAAATTTAAACATTGGTTATAACGAAGATGATTAATATCACTATTTTTCATAGAGGTTATTATTAGCGACTATAGTTTTGACCTCTATTCAACCTACTATGATGAACTTAATGTTTATTATTCTGGGCTAAAACTTCCGATTAAATTTTCAGAAAACAAACTTATTAATAATGTCACTCATAATATTATTGAAACGGAAAGTAATCACATATTTTACTTTGTGAATGAGTTACTTCACAATGAAGTTGATTCACCTTCAATTATTTGGAATGACGGTTCTACATTTTATTATAAATACGGACAACTACATCGAGATAACTTAAAGCCAGCCGTCATTTACTCATTTGGAGAAAAACTGTATTATATTGACAACAAAAAAATAGATAAGTCCATTATTGATCAATTAATACTTGAGAAAAATATTAATTTATTTTAATAAGTCAATATTTTATTTTAAACACTGATTTACCAGCTATATATAAAAACCTAAATTAATTAATAACTTAATAAATAATATATTATTTTAAAGTCAATACTAAAATAAAAAAATCTTCACTTGATTTATTTATTACTCTATGATAATTTCTTACTCAATGGTTGTTGATAACAACAACTTAGAACAAGTTTATACAAAAAAAACAACATACAAAGGAGATTGTTTATGAAAAAAACTTTATTAACTGTGGCTTTATTATCTTTAACCGCTTTAAACGTTCAGGCAAGTGATGTTACTTATGAAATTGGTATCAAAAACGACTATCGTTTAAATGGCATTTCTTTTTCTGATAAAGATCCAGTTGTTCAAGGTAAAATTGAATATGTAAATCCCGATCATGGATGGTATTTAGGCACTTGGGCTACAAGCACAGGCGGTAATGAAGCTACAGATGCTGAGGTTGAAGTATTTGGTGGCAAAAGACACATTTTTGAAAATAAAATAGCGCTAGACGTAGGATTGGTAGCTAATACTTATCATGGTGATTCAGTTTCTAATGATTTAAATTATAATGAAGTTTTGGTTGCATTAAACTATGAAGGCTTTACAGGCTCAGTGGCTTACACTAATGACTTTTTAGGCTTAGATTTCCATCAATTAGTCTCCACTGTTTCTTATACTCAACCGCTTAGCAAAGGATTTTTAAAATTATCAGCTTCTCATATTGATAATGAAGAAAATATTTACTTTGGTGATGATGCTTATATGGCTTGGGAAGTTAAGTATTTACACCCTGTTTCAGATGACCTTGATCTAACATTAGCTTATGTTGGAACAGACATTAGTAATAGACTTGATGTTGAAAATCAAGCCCAAGATGGTGTTGTTGCTGGTTTAAATTGGAAATTCTAATTTATTAATTAATAATATTTAATTTTAAAGAGCCTTTTGGCTCTTTTTTTCTTTTAAATACAGCTTTTTAAGCTATCAATAGTTTATCACTTACTTAATTCTTAACTTAAACATTATTGATATTTTTTTTTCTGATGATATTATGTTAAATGTGTGCTTATTATGTTTGATAATGTTAATAAAATAGCACCATTTAATGTAAAATTTAAGGAACCGTGATGATAATCAAAAAAATAAACAAATATGCAGTTTATTTATCCCTATTAATGTCATTTAATTTAATGGCAGCTAACGAAAATTACTCATGCTCAAAAAATGAATATTCCTTCAAAGAATGTAAATTTGATGTACCAGAGATTAAGCACGGCCAAACAAAATTATTAAGCACTGACAATGGTGTGTTCAATGGACAAGCCCTTATCCTATGTAATAATGGTACGCGGTCTATTATTAGCGAAAGTTGTGATTATGTTCAAGGTGCGCCTGATTCTTGCAAAGGAATACCTTCTAATACTTGGACAGGCACCAATAATTCAATGTGCCAACATTCAAGTATCTCTATTTCAATTACTAATGGTGAAGAATACAAAGTGAGTTCATTAAGTAATAATGGATTTATTAAGTATCAATGTGTAGACACAGAATTAAAAATATTATCTAGTGATTGTACTATTCCTGAAAGTTCAAATAAAATAACTATTGCTTCTACTGGCGCACAATGTGTATCTAAGTCTTACTCATCTAATGCTCAATACAATTACAACACTAAATCTTGGAATTCCATTCCACCCAATGATACCTTTTGCATTAATGAAGGATTTGATTACTTAAATTCTTACTCAGATATATCAACTGAAAGCAACTTAAATATTGAAAACAAAGGCTATTTTAATGCTGTTTGTTGTGCAAATGATACATTAGATAGTCCCGATCCCACTATTACTATTACACCACTCTCTAATGATTGCGCGACTATTTCTGGTATTATATCTGGTGATATAAATGATATTACTGGCCTTGCAAGTAATAATCCAAGTAGCTTAAAAGTTTTAAATTCAATGTGTAAGCCTAATGGATATTCTACACTTGAAAACCATAGTGTTAATAATGCAACTTCTGGATCATATATTTTTACTGATGAATTTCAGGTTATTGCAAACTGTTGCGGCAACAATTCTATTGTTGATAACAACACTGAATGCAAAGGGGCATTTCTTTCTGCTGGTATTAATGCAGAAACCGAAGCAAAATCACTAGGAATTCCTTTTATATGTGATAGCTCTGGCGGCTCTATGGAGTGCTTTCTAAATACTTGCACTCCTTTTGTTTCTGACGCTGAACTTTGCGCTGATTGTGTTCTAGGCACTTACTCATTTGCTTCTAATGCTAATCGTTGCTCTGTTGATTTTCCCGTTGTTCTTACTGGTCATGAGTCTACCCAAACATTCTTTAATGATACACATAGTGGATACGCTGATGTTAGTTGTAATAACGGAATTAGCAGCCTTGATGATGCTCGTTGCTTCAATAACTGTCTTAACAAAAGAGTTACTTGGGAAAATAAAAGTAAAACAGCAGTATGTTATGTTGATCTTCCAAATAGTAAATATAGGCATTATCTTGAACCAACTGATAATGATAGACTCAATCCTAATCTTTCAATAGGTGACAAAACTGATCGTATTATTTCCGTTGTACATACTGGTGTTGCTGAATTTCATTGTGACGATGGTAATTGGGTTGAAAATTCAGAAGATTTAGAATCCCCTATCTGCTTTGCAAGTTGTAGCGCAAAAACAGCAATGTGGGGTTCTGGAATATCTAAAGATGGTAGAGATAAAACAAATGCTTGTCAAGCTTCCCTTCCAACTCAAAGACATTTTTTACAGCCTAATTTCTCTTCGGCTGACGGTGTTAATCCAATGATTGGTGCAATAGAAGATCCACTTCTTAGTGTAACTGCAAATGGATTAAATAGTGGTGCAGCAAAATTCCGTTGCAACGATGGTTCTTGGGAGATTAATGGAACCCAAACATGTAATCTTGACTGTAATGCGCAAACTGTTTCTTGGACTGAAAATGGCGCTACAGCATCTGCAAGTGTTGCAGCCAATAAACACGGAACTACGCTTTACAATGTTGTTGCTACTAGCGGAACCAATATTGGTAAAGCCGAAAATAATAAATTAACCAGCTCTGTAACAAATTTGGTTTGTGATGATGGTCGATATATACCAGTTGCACCTGTTGTTGCAGAAGATTGCAAAGCAGGTGTTGAAATCCGTAATAGCGCTAATGTAACTAATGCTTGTTCATTTAATTGGGGAGTGCTTGGTCATACAAAATCTGGAACATTAATATCCTCAACTAATTCTGGCTCTGTCAATTATGTTTGTAATGATGGTCGAATGGAGTTCGATGCTAATAGTCTTGTTTGTAATGCCTCTTGTTCTGCAACTACTGTAGAATGGGCTAGAACTTCTGGATTATCTTCTGAATGTTTAACAGGTTTTGTTAAAATAGGTGGGGTTTGCCAAAGAAATAGCACTGTATTACCAACTTGCTCTAGTGGAAGTACATTTAACACAGTGTCTGATCAATGTGAATCAACGTCACCTGTTAGCAACTCTTATACAGCAATAGCTTCCTGTGATGGACTTTATGCAGATTATGATGAAAATGGCTTTTCTTGTCAAAAAACATATTTGATTCAACCAAAATGTCCAATAGGCAAATATTTTGATGGAAGTTCTTGTCAATCTATGTCTGGCGCTTCCATTAATGAAACTTGGAATTGCCCTTCCAACAGCACTTATTACGCAAATTATATAGCGCAAGGAGCCAGTTCCACTCCAGTTTCTTATTCTGGAACTGGTTGTGCTAATTGCCCAACTGGATCTCTGGAGTTACCACTTGATAATAGCAATCCAAATGGAACAAAGTTTTCTTATTGCTCTCCAAATTCTTCTACTTGGACAATAACTTCAACTGCACAAAGCTATAGCACTAATACTAATGGAAAAGCTGTTTGTTCCATTTATAATACAGGTAGTGCTTCAAGCGGAACTTATGCAACTTGGTCTATGACGAAACAAGCAACTTCGACAACTAATATAAATTATACAGATGTTTGTGTTGAAACTATTAATCAAACGCCAACTTGTGCAACTGGTTATACATTTAATTCGACAACTGGCGCTTGCACAAACACCACATTAAGCGCTGCGCAATTATCTTGTCCAGATACACTAAGGGCTAAATTTACAAGAATGACAACACCAAATGGTATTTCAGCTTATACAAGAGTTCTTCAACATAAAAACAAATGTATAACTGATTCTATTGATGGTTATTGTTGTATATCTTCTGAGCAAACTTGTAGTAATAGACTTGATGAAGAAAATGGCATTTGTGATTGGTTTGTTAATTCACCAACTGTCGTTTGTCCTACTGGAAGCTCTTTTGACACTGTAAGTAAAAAATGTGCTATTGTTTCTTCAAAAACTGCCACTTGTAATAATGGATATATATTATCAGGCAATTTATGTTCTACAATAAAAATAACTGATGCCACTTCTGTTTGTCCAGATGGAACAGCAGCACCTTGTTCTGGCATAGAAACCTCAGCGGCAACTTGCTCAACAATTACATTGGACACTGGTTCAACAGCTAATCCAACTTTTATAGCGCCATTTTGCCAATATACTGATGTAATCAATAATGTTGCGACAAGAACCTGTCCAAGTGGTGGAACACCAATTGGAAATAATTGCTACAATAACAGTACAAAGATAGTTACATCACTTCCTATTTGCTCTAATGGTGGCACTTTAAATAAGTCAACTAATTTATGCGAAGCTACTGAAACTATGGCTCCAAAAATCTTTGAACCGATTAACTGCTCAGGAAGTATTGGTTCAGGCATTCACACAACAAGTGGTGTATCAGTTATAGATAGCACTCAAAATGGAGCGACTGGATCTGCAACTATGAAATGTGTTGACGGTAATTGGGTTGCTTCATCTTCATTTTGTGCAAAAGATTGTTCGCCCACAATTACAGCAAGTACAAATTCCATAGGAAGCATGTCTTGGTCTACTGGCGAATCTTTACCTTCTGATCATATCGCTTATGGATTAAATTGTTCTACAGATAATATTTCAATGACAAACTATGCACACTCATCAAATAGTGGAGTTAAACAGACTAAAAATTCTGGAATGCAATTAATTGGAAATATAACTTATCAATGCACTGATGGAACTTGGAATAAATTATCTTCAAGTTGTTCAAGAGTTACTTGTTCTGCTTCAACAAGCTCTTATACTGGACTTTCCACATGTCGCGTTAATGTTCCTAATATGAAGTGGGGAGATATAAAAACTGTTGATCAACCACTAGGCTTTTCTGGCACAACTGATGCTATTTATACTTGTGGTGATTCTGGAACTGCTACTTTATCAAACTCTCCTGACTGCAATGCTGACTGTAATATAACTGCAAACAATAATTCATATTTATGGTCTGCTGAGTATTCTGGTTGTTTTCAGTCAAACAGTAACTATCTAGATCACTTAGAAACTATTTCAATAAAAGACACTGATTCTAGTCAACGTGGTTCTGTTAATTTAGTGTGCAATAATGGTATAATTTCTAAGAATGGCGAAGTTTGTCGAAAAGCAACATTAAGAAATACAACAGTTTATTGGAATAATACAAACGGCACAAATGGCACTTCTGGTAGCTGCTCTGCTACATTACCTAATGATATTATGTTAGGTGGCGCGTCTTATGGTGCAACTGATTGTGTTAGTGTCTCTAATGCCAGTAGTTCTTTTTTAGGTAGTGCAACTATATGTGCAACTGCCACTGGGATGATTAAAACTTCTGGAACTTGTAATGCCAGTTGTAATGCTACTAGTGTAAATTGGAGTAATTGTTCTGGAACTACCTCTTCTAGAACTCACGGTGGATCTGTTTCTGTTACTGATGGTGCTAGCGGTTCTTATACTGGTAGTGCGACTGCTACTTGTAATAATGGTAACTGGTCTTTAACTAACACATCTTGTGCAGCAACTTGTTCAACAACACCTTATACACCAAATTGTGGTAGTGGATTTTCTTATAATTCAACAAGCAAAATGTGTATAAGTAATTCTGGTTCTAGTTCTTGGAGTAGCCCAGATCTTATTAATAGCTTTGGTAATCAACGAGGACAATGTGAAACAGATGATGTAACCGATTACAAAACAGGCGCTTGTTCTGGTGGAACATATCGAGCAGAAGTCTGTGTAAGAACTAATGACTGCCGAATTACTGCACCATATATGTGTAATGGAGGAACGCAAACTTGTGGATCTTCGATAGCGCCACAAACACCTACTTGTCCTTCAGGTGCTAATTTAGTTAATGGAATGTGTGTAAATAGTTGCAATAGTACACCACCCGTTACTTCTGGAACTTGGAGTGCTAAAACCCAAATATATACAACTGGTCAGTTTGCAAGTGGTTCTTGCCCTAGCATTGCCTATCAAAAGCGAGATTCTGATGGATACAATAATGGTCTTGTTTCTGCAAAAACACCTAATTCTTCTTGCTCTACAATAGGAGAAATAGCCCGTTCAGAAATGTTATCTTATGGCGGTGGAAGGTGCCAAATCTATATTTACCAACAAACTTGCCAATAAATATAATTTAGAAAAAAAACCAATATACCTATATTGGTTTTTTTTATTTACATAAACAATAGGTTGTTATTTTTTTGCAAAAAAAACTAATTATTTTTACATTATATTATTAACTGCTAAATAAAAGAGTTGATTTTATCTTTATTTTTTAATATTGCAAAGTTTAATTTGAGTGGTAGATTAATAGTATATATAAAATACAAAGGCTAAATTTATGTTTAAAAAAATAATCCTAACAATCTCCTTATTACTACTTTCACAAAATATTATTGCAGAAGAAAATTACTCTTGTGCAGCAGATAGCTATTTATTCAAAGAATGCAAGTTTGAATTACCTACTATCCTTCATGGTGAAACACAACTTGAAAGTGTTGATAATAATGTATTTAACGGAAATGTATTAGTGCTATGTAATAATGGAAAAAAAACTATTATTAGTGAAAGTTGTGATTATATTCAAGGTGCCGCTGACTCTTGCAAAGGCATACCTTCTAATACTTGGACTGGTTCTGGTGACTCAATGTGTACTCACTCTTCAGTTTCAATATCTATATCAAATGGAGATGAATATAAAATAACTTCTCTTCAAAATAATGGTTATGTCAAATACATTTGTGAGGATAGTAAACTCATTGTTAAATCAAGCGAGTGTACACGTCCTGAAAGTACAAAAATCACAACAGCCTCAACTGGTTCACAGTGCATTCCCAAATCTTTCTCTTCTAATGCCCAATATGATTATGTTAAAAAATCTTGGTATTCAATTGCCCCAAATGATGCATTTTGCATTAATGAAGGATTTGACTATTTGGATTCTTATATAGATATTTCAACTTTTTCAAATTTAAATACTGAACATAAAGGGTATTTCAATACTGTTTGTTGTTCAAATGATACTTTGGATAGCCCTAACCCTGCAATTACAGTAACACCAATCTCAAACGATTGCGCAACAATAACAGGAGTTCTATCGGGAGATTTAAACGATATAACAGGAACAGCCACTAATAAACCAAGTGCTTTAAAAGTAATAAACTCAATGTGTAAACCTAATGGATATTCTACATTAGAAAATTTTTCTTCTAAAAATGCAGTGAGCGGCACATATACCTTTACTGATGAATTTAATGTTTCTGCACATTGTTGTGGTAATAATTCTATTGCTGACAACAATACTGCTTGCAAAGGTGCATTTTTATCTTCTGGATCTAATGCTCAAACAGAAGCACAATCTCTTGGAATACCATTTTTATGTGACAGTTCTAGTGGAACTATGGAGTGTTTCAAAAATACATGCACACCTTTTGTTTCTGATGCTGAGTTATGTGCTGAGTGTGATTTAAATAATTATTCTTTTAATGCCAACTCAAATCGCTGTGTTGTTGATTTTCCTATTGTTCTTACTGGACATGAAAATTTACAGAAGTTTTATAACGATACACAGAGTGGATATGCAGACGTAAGCTGCAATAATGGTGTTAGCAGTTTAGATGACGCACGTTGCTTCAATAATTGCCTTAATAAAAGAGTCACTTGGGAAAATAAAAACAAAACAGCAGTATGCTATTTCGACTTACCAAATAGTAAATATAGGCACTACCTTGAACCTACTGACAATGATAGGAGTAATCCTAATTTATCAATAGGTGACAAGACTGATCGTATTATTTCTGTTACACATACAGGAGTCGCTGAATTTCATTGTGATGATGGCAATTGGGTTGAAAATTCAGAAGATTTAACAACACCTCTGTGCTTTGCAAGCTGTAATGCTCAAAATATTACTTGGGGTTCAGGCATTTCAAAAGACGGAAGAAGTAAGGTTAACGCTTGTTCTTCCTCAGTCCCTACTCAAAGACATTTTTTGCAGCCAAATTTTTCCTCTGCTGATGGTGTTGATCCAATGAAAGATGCAAAAGAAGATCCGCTTCTTAGTGTAACAACAAGTGGATTAAATAATGGCGCGGCACAATTTCGCTGTAACGATGGTTCTTGGGAGTTAAATGGTACACAAACTTGTAATCTTGATTGTAATGCGCAAACTGTCTCTTGGACTGAAAAAGGAGCAACAGCATCCGCTAGTGTTTCTGCAAGTAAACATGGAACCACTTTATATAATGTTGTAGCTACTAGTGGAATTAATTTAGGAAAATCTGAAAATAATAAACTAACTAGCTCAGTTACAAATCTAGTTTGTGATGATGGACGTTATATTCCAATTACCCCTGTTGTAGCTGAGGATTGTAAAGCTGGAACTATTACTCGCAATAGTGCTAATTTTGCAAACACTTGCACTTTTAATTGGGGAATTCTAAAACATACTAATTCTGGAAAACTACTATCTTCTACTAATTCAGGATCTGTTAATTATTCTTGCAATGATGGACAAATTGAATTTGATGCAAACAGCCTAGTTTGCAATGCTTCTTGTGCAGCCACAACAGTATCTTGGGGGAGAACATCAGGACTATCTTCTTCTTGCTTAACAGGTTATACAAGGAATGGTGCTGTATGCCAAAAAGATTCAAAAGTTAGTCCAACTTGCGCCTCTGGTTTAACATTTAATAATAATACAGATCAGTGTGAAAGCAATATAACTAATAATGATTCATATGCTGCTGTTGCCTCTTGTGATGGTGTTTACTCCAATTACAATGAAAATGGTTTTTCTTGTGAAAAATTATATTCAACAACACCTAAATGTTCGGCTGGAAAAATATTTAACGGTTCTGAATGTGTATCTATTTCTGGATTCAGTTCAAACAATGGCTCTTGGACTTGCCCTTCTGGAACAATTTATCACGCAACATATATTGATAAAAACACATTAATTTCTCCAAAAACTTATTATAATGTTTGTGTTGCTAGCAACTCTAAGCAACCAAATTGTGCAACAGGATATTCATTCAATACAACAACAGGAACTTGCACAACTAATACATTAAGTGATGCTCAATTATCATGTAGGACAGCAACTGGGACATACACACTCCTTGTTACACCTTCAATGACAGAGGCTTACACTAATGTAACAAAAACTATTAATGACTGTAGCACACTAGCTATTAGTGGTAAATGCTGTATTAAGAGCAATTACAGTTGTCGAAATACAGAACTTGAGTTATCTTTTAATTGTAATGATTGGGATGCATATGTTCCTGATGCAGCCTGTCCTACAGGAAGTTCTTTTGATCCTTCAAGTAAAAAATGTGCCATTGTTTCGTCCAAACCAGCAACTTGTGATAATAACTATATATTATCTGGGAATACATGCACAACTAATATAATTACTGATGCAAGCTTAAAATGTAATGATGGAACTTCTGCACCATGTACAGACACACTTACATCTCAAGCTACCTGCTCTACAATTACATTAGATAATGGAAGTTATGCAACCCCCACTCTTTCAGTTCCTTTCTGCAAGTACTCTCATATTGTCAATAATATTGCAACAAGAACTTGTCCAAGTGGTGGTTCTGCTATTGGTAACGTCTGTTATGTTAGTTCCAGCACTATAATAACTGAGTTACCTACCTGTTCTAATGGTGGAATTCTAAACAAATCAACTAATTTGTGCGAAGCAACAGAAACTATGGCTCCAAGAACTTTTGAGCCAATTACATGTTCTGGAACAATTGGTTCTGGCGTTCATACAACTAATGGCATATCAGTATCTGACAACACCACTAATGGTGCTACTGGCTCTGCTACAATGAGTTGTGTTGACGGTAATTGGATAGCTACAAATTCATTCTGTGCGCAAGACTGTTCTCCTATCATCACAGCAGCAACAAACTCTCTTGGCTCCATGTCTTGGTCTACTGGAGAAACATTACCAACAAACCATGCTGCTTATGGGATGAATTGTTCTACCAATAATATTTCAATGTCTAATTATGCACATTCAGCAAGAAGTGAGAACAATTTAACTAAAAACTCTGGACAAAGATTAGTTGGTTCAATTAGCTATCAATGTGTTGATGGACGTTGGGACGTCACCAGTTCAAGTTGCTCTAGAACAACCTGCGCAGCATTAACAACTACATTCTCAGGAGCATCAACTTGTGCAGCCAATGTACCAAGTATGAAGTGGGGTGATAAAAACTCAATTAACCAACCACTTGGCTTCTCAGGAGCAACTGACGCTATTTATTCCTGTGGAGATTCAGGAAATTCAACTCTTAGTAATTCCCCAGACTGTAATGCTGACTGTAATATTCATTCTAACACAAACTCATATATATGGTCTGAAGCTATTGCAGGTTGTGTGCAATCAACCAGTAATTACCTCGATCATCAGGAGACACTATCGATAAAGGATATTAGTGGAACTTCTCGTGGAAATACAACACTAACTTGCAATAATGGAACAATTACTAAAAATAGTGAAAAATGTCGTTTTGTTACATTACAGAATACTGCTGTATATTGGAATTCCGTAAATGGTTCCGATGGTAAAACAGGTAGCTGCACAAGCACATTACCTAATGATCTTATGTTGGGTAGTGCAGGCTTTGGCGCAACTGATTGCGCAACCGTATCTAATACAAATAGTAACTTCACAGGTGAAGCAACCATATGTGCGACAGGAACAGGGATCACTAAAACTTCTGGAACTTGTGCCGAAAGCTGTTCCACTGTGCCTTATACACCAACTTGCCCAAGTGGATACACATATCACCAAACCTATGTTAAAAAAGGTGAGGCTGCTACTTATTTACCAAGATATTCTGGTTATGGTTGCAACGCTTGTCCTTTTGGGTCAATAACAGTCGCCAATAACAGATATTGCATGACTGGAAGCTCAACTAGTGATTGGACTATAACAACAGACGCAGCATTTAGACCAAATGATAGCCAAGCTTATTGTAAAACAATACTATCAGGAGCTGACATCGGAGGGTGGGAAGGTGGCTTTGATGCGAATTGGTCAATGCAAAGAAAACCATACACACTACCTGATGTATTAGTTGGTAATGTTTGTGTAAAAGATAATCTTGTGCAAGATGCAACTTGTCCTAGTGGTTCAACATACACTGCTGGAACTTGCGTAAATACTTGTTCTGCTAATGGTGGAGGCTCTGTTGTGGATGATCCATTAACTACTGCACCACCACCAAAAGGAACTTTATTTGGAAGTGCAGGTTCTTGCCCTGCCTTTTCAATGCAACATTATAATTTAACAAACTGTAGGGCTGTTGGTATTCCAGACTCTCAATCTTGTTGTTACTATTACGTTCCATAGAAATATTATTAATTTGAATAGCCCACTACCAAGTGAATAAATTCACTATGGAGTGGGCTTCTCTTTAATGATATTCTGTTTAAAGATAGCTGTAACTAAGAAAACTATTTATCACATGGAATGCGGATCTCTAAAAATACCATTCCAAATATTTTTTTCTTTTGTAGATTTAATTTCATTAAGCAAATCTACGCAGTTATGGATGGGGTATTCTTGACGTCTTTCAGATAAAAAATATTGGTTTTTTATTTTTTATTTTCTATTTTCTTAAAATTTTATTTTTTATTTTCTATTTTCTATTCTCTATTTTCTTAAAAGTTGTTAACATATATGGTAAATAAAACAAAAAAAATTTTTTATATTTACATATAATAAACATCTACTTATATTGTTTTACAATTTTTGAATAAAAATACACTTTCTTATATTTTTTTATTAATTTAAAACCTTTTACATAAACATACTTAACCTCAACCTTATATTGAAAAATTTTTTTTGAGTGATATTATGTTTTTTAAGAGTATAAAAATTAAGGAAAAAATATGTTTAAAAAAAGTTCAAGCCAGTATGGATTAATTCTATCCTTATTATTATCTGCAAATATAGTTTCGGCTAGTGAGAATAATTATTCATGTTCTGCGGATAATTATTCATTTAAAGAATGCAAGTTTGAATTACCTACAATATTACATGGTCAAACAAAATTAGAAAGCGTTGACAATGGAGTATTTCAAGGAACAGCACTTGTCCTTTGCAATAATGGTAAAAAAACAATTATTAGCGAAAGCTGTGATTATGTTCAAGGCGCTCCTGATTCTTGTAAGGGAATACCTTCCAATACTTGGACTGGCTATGGTGACTCTATGTGTTCTCACTCTTCTGTTTCAATATCCGTTGCAAATGGAGATGAATATAAGGTTAGCTCAATTAAAAATAATGGCTATGTTAAATATTCTTGCGAAGATAGCAAACTAACTGTTAAATCAAGTGAATGCACACGCCCTGAAAGCACAACAATAACAACAGCATCTTCTGGTTCTCAGTGCGTATCAAAATCATATTCTTCCAACGCAGAATATGACCATATCAATAAAAAGTGGATTCCGATTGCTCCTAGTGATAATTTCTGCATTAATGAAGGTTTCGATTATTTAGACTCATATACAGATATCTCTACGCAATCAAACTTAAATACAGAACATAAAGGCTATTTCAATACTGTTTGTTGCTCAAACGACACATTAGATAGCCCTAATCCTTCAATTATTGTAACACCAATATCAAATGATTGTGCAACAATTTCTGGTGTTATTTCTGGCGATCTAAATGAAATAACTGGTGTCGCTAGTAATGCACCAAGTAGCCTAAAATTATTAAACTCAATGTGCAAGCCTAATGGTTATTCTAAAATTGAAAGCTTTAGTGCAAAAAATGCAACAAATGGATCTTATACATTTATTGACGAATTTCAAGTAACGGCAAGTTGTTGTGGAAATAACTCTATTGCAGATAATAACACTGAATGTAAGGGCGCTTTTTTATCTTCAGGCATTAATGCTCAATTAGAAGCACAATCTTTTGGAATACCATTCTTGTGTGATAGTTCAAGTGGTTCTATGGAGTGCTTTAAAAATACATGTACACCTTTCATTGCAGAGGAAGAGCTATGTGCTGAGTGTGTTTTAGGGAAATATTCTTTTAACGCAAACTCTAATCACTGCATAGCAGATTTCCCCATTATTCTTACAGGTCACGAAAGTTTACAAAAAATATACAATGACACTCATAGTGGATATGCAGACGTAAGCTGTAATAATGGTGTTAGCAGCTTAGATGACGCACGTTGTTTTAATAACTGCCTTAAAAAAAGAGTTACTTGGGAAAATAAAAATAAGACTGCCGTATGTTACTTTGATTTACCAAACAATAAATATAGACACTATCTTGAACCAACTGATAATGATAGGACAAATCCTAATTTATCAATTGGCGACAAAACGGATAGAATTATTTCAATTGCACACACTGGTATTGCTGAGTTCCATTGTGATGATGGAAATTGGGTTGAGAATTCTGAAGATTTAAAATCTCCAATTTGTTTTGCAAGTTGTAGTGCTAAAACAGCGATGTGGGGTTCTGGAATGTCAAAGGACGGTAGAGATAAGACAAATGCTTGTCAATCAACATTGCCAAATCAAAGACATTTTAAGCAGCCTGATTTTTCTTCGGCTGATGGAATTGATCCAATGATTAATTCCAAGGAAGATCCATTACTTAGCTTAACAACAAATAATATAAATAGTGGTGCAGCAAAATTCCGCTGCAATGATGGTAATTGGGAAATTAATGGAAGTCAAACATGTAATCTTGATTGTAATGCACAGACTGTTTCTTGGACTGAAAAAGGAGCAACAGCTTCCGCAAATGTAGCAGCCAATAAACATGGAACCACACTTTATAACGTTGTCGCTACTAGTGGGATTAATCTTGGTAAATCCGAAAATAATAAATCTACCAGCTCCGTAACTAACTTAGTTTGTGATGATGGTCGATACATACCAGTTGCTCCTGTTGTTGCTGAAGATTGTAAAGCTGGATCTATTACAAGAAGTAGCCCCAATTTAGCGAATGCCTGCAATTTTAGTTGGGGAACATTAAGACATACTAATTCTGGTAAATTATTATCTTCTACTAATTCAGGTTCTGTAAATTATTCTTGTAATGACGGAAAAATGGAAATTGATGCAAATAGTCTAGTTTGCAATGCATCTTGTGCCTCTACAACAGTTTCTTGGGCAAGAACTTCTGGACTATCTTCTTCGTGCTTAACTGGATTTACAAAAGTAGGTGAAGTTTGTAAAAAGAATACGGTAGTTATTCCAACTTGTTCTTCTGGATTAACATTCAATAACGCAACTGATCAGTGTGAGCAATCTAATCTTGCAAAAACCTCATACCCTGCGGTCTCTGCTTGCGAAGGTGCTTATGCCAATTACAATGAAAATGGTTTTTCTTGTGAAAAATCATACAATAATATTCCAAAATGCTCACAAGGCTTAATATTTAATGGAAATGAATGCGAATCTCCTTCTGGAATACATGATAACGGTTCTTGGAGTTGTCCTTCAGGATATGATTATCACTCTAATTACACAATAAAAGATGGAGTAAAAGCAGAACTTTATTATACCAATGTTTGTGTAAAAAGCATATCTAAACAACCTAATTGTGCTACTGGATATTCATTTAACACAACCACTGGAACTTGCACTACTAATTCTCTTACTTCTGCTCAACTTTCTTGTAGAGCCGCTACTGGAACGTACTCACTTCTTGTTACTCCTTCAATGGCTTCTGCATATACAAATATAACACGAGTCATTAACAATTGCAGCGATTTAAGTATTAATGGTCAATGTTGTATTAAAAGTAATTATAGTTGTCGAAATCAAGGTCTTGATCTATCTTTTGACTGTAATGATTGGGAAGCTTATGTTCCTGAAACAACTTGCACTTCTGGTAGTTCATTTAATACCATTAGTAAAAAATGTGCTATTGTCTCTTCAAAATCAGCAACTTGTGAAAATAATTATACATTATCTGGCAATTATTGCATTACAAATAGTGTAATTGACGCTAGTCTTAAATGCAATGACGGTTCTGCTGCACCTTGTAACGATCCTGTTACTGCACAGGCTACATGTAGCCCCATTACATTGGAAGATGGTTCTATTGCCATACCTTCATTTAATGCACCATTTTGTATATATCAACATTTTGCCAATAATGCAGCCTCAAGGACTTGTCCAAGTGGAGGCTCAGCAATTGGTAATGTTTGTTATGTTAATTCTAATATAATAAAAGTTGAGGCACCCACTTGCTCTAATGGTGGTTCTTTAAATAAAATAACTAATTTATGCGAAGCAACAGAAACTATGATTCCAAGAAGTTTTGAACCTGTAAGGTGCTCTGCTGCTATTGGATTTGGCACTCACTTAACTAATGGATCTATTACAGATAACACTCAAAATGGTGCCACAGGCTCTGCTTCTATGGTTTGTATCGATGGCAACTGGGTAGCTAACAATTCATTTTGTGCGCAAGACTGTTCACCTATTATTTCTGCAAGCACTAACTCTAATGGTACTATGTCTTGGTCTACTGGTGAATCTCTTTCTTCCAATCATCCTGCATATGGAATGCAATGTTCTACCAATAACATATCTATGTCTAATTATTCTCACTCTTCAAAAAGTGGAATTAATACAACTAAGAATTCAGGTGCTCAATTAGTTGGGAACATTGTTTATCAATGTGTTGATGGATTATGGAACACATTATCTTCAAGCTGTTCAAGAGTTACTTGTTCTGCGACAAACTCTTCGTTCTCAGGATTATCAACCTGTAATGTTTCTGTGCCTTCTATGAAGTGGGGAGATTCAAATACTCTTAATCAACCGCTTGGTTTTTCAGGCCAAACTGATGCAATATACATTTGTGGTGATTCTGGAACTTCACGATTATCAAATACACCTGATTGTAATGCTGATTGCAATATTACATCAGCAAACCTAAACTATAATTGGGCGGCAGAATATGCTGGTTGTTCTTTAAATAACAGTAACTATCTTGATCATAAAGAGAAAACAACGATCAAAGATTCCAGTGGGTCTTCAAGAGGAACAACTACATTAATTTGTGATAATGGAGTTATCTCTAAAAACGGTAATTTATGTCGTAAAGCAACAGCTAGAAACACAACAGTTTATTGGAATAATACAAACGGCACAAATGGCACTTCTGGTAGCTGCTCTGCTACACTACCTAATGATATTATGTTAGGTGGCGCGTCTTATGGTGCAACTGATTGTGTTAGTGTCTCTAATGCCAGTAGTTCTTTTTCAGGTAGTGCAACTATATGTGCAACTGCCACTGGGATGATTAAAACTTCTGGAACTTGTAATGCCAGTTGTAATGCTACTAGTGTAAATTGGAGTAATTGTTCTGGAACTACCTCTTCTAGAACTCACGGTGGATCTGTTTCTGTTACTGATGGTGCTAGCGGTTCTTATACTGGTAGTGCGACTGCCAATTGTAATAATGGTAGTTGGTCTTTAACTAATACTTCTTGTGCTGCAACTTGTTCAACAACACCATATGCTTCAACTTGTTCTAGTGGTTTCTCTTATAACTCAACAAGTAAAATGTGTGAAAAATCAGGTGGAAGTGCAACATGGTCTTATGTTAGAAATCTCGATGAAGAAATGAGTACAGGTAATTCAGTTTGTAATGCTAAAAACACAAACACTGTAACACCTATTAGGACTGGGAGTTGTTCTACTATTGGCGAGCAATATTCAGCTAATCAGTGTTCAAACAATTGTGAGGTACCAGAAGGAAGACCTGGTGATTATAGAAATCAATATTGCACAAGAACAATACAAACATGCTCAACAAGTATTGTAACCCAATCACCAACCTGCCCTTCAGGAGCAAGCTTAGTTAATGGTATGTGTGTAAATAGTTGTTCAAATTAAATTATTTACTAATATTTATTAAAAAAATAATTAAAAAAAACCAACATATTTATGTTGGTTTTTTATTTTTATATTATTAAAAAACTACTCATTACTCAAATGCTTATTTATTACCTCTATAAATAAACCGCCATAATTTCTTAACTTTACATCCCCTACACCATTTACCTTTAACATTTTGTTTGGGTTATTCGCTTTTAAAAAAATCATGTCCTTAAGTGTATCATCATTAAATATTAAGTAAGGAGGCATATTCTTGCTTTTAGATATTTTCATTCTAAGCTCTTTAAGTTTTAGAAATAAAATTTCATCTTCAAGAGACATTCCTATTTTTACAATATTCTGAGTCAATCTTTTTCCTTTTTGAACAATATGTTTGCTAAGGCGTATTTTTTCAATACCCTTTAAAATAGGAACCCCTTTATTAGTTAGCCTCAAAGATCCATAAATATGATTGAGATCGATATAGCCCATTACAATAAGTTGCCTAAATATTGTTTTCCAATTTGATTCAGACAGGTCTTTCCCAAGACCAAATACATTTAGTTCATTATGCTTATTTGCAATATTTCTTGGATTTTCTTTTCCCATTAAAATCGCAACAATATAATTAACCCCATATATTTGTCCAGTTCTACACATTGCTGATAAAGCTTTTTGCACATAAATTGAGGCATCTTCCGTTTGTTTCGGATTTAAACAATTATCACAGTTATTACAGTTTTTATCTAGTGTGTCACCAAAATATCCCATCAGCACTTGTCTTCTACAACTTACCACTTCGCATAGTGAAAACATTGTATCTATATTATTTCTTTCAAGCCTTTTATGCTGCTCATCCCCTCCCGATCTTTCAAGTATTTGCAGCCTCTTGGCGACATCTTCCACTCCATATAACATCCAAGCTACAGAAGGTTCACCATCTCTACCTGCACGGCCTGTTTCTTGATAGTATGCCTCAATGCTTGAAGGCAAATCCATATGGCACACAAAACGTACATTTGGCTTATCAATTCCCATTCCAAATGCTATTGTTGCCACAATAATTACTTTTTCATTTTTTAAAAATAAATTTAAATGCTTTTCTCTTTCCTCAATACTTAGTCCTGCATGATATGGATATGCATTATAGCCTTCATCTTGTAGCAATTTTGCAAATTCCTCAACTCTTCTTCTTGTCATACAATAGACTATACCTGAGTCTTCCTCATGGTTTTCAGATATATAGTCCACAAGCTGTTCTGATTCTTGACTTTTACTTTCAATTACATAAGTTATATTTGGCCTATCAAAACTTCCCACAAACTGTTTTGCTGAAGTTAATCCCAAATTATTAATGATTTCATTTCTTGTTAATTCATTTGCCGTAGCTGTTAAGGCTATTTTAGGCACATTTGGAAAATCAACTGAAATCACACCGAGATTCAAATAATCAGTCCTAAAAGAATGACCCCATTGAGAAACACAGTGAGATTCATCTATTGCAAAAAGACTCACATTCATTTTCTTTACTGTTTCATAAAATACATTGTTTAATAATCTTTCAGGCGACACATATAATAGCTTTACTTGCCCATTTAATACTTTATGAATTATTTCGCTTTGCTTTTGTTGACTTAATGTTGAATTTAAGTATTCAGCACTTACCCCCATTTCCTTTAAAGAACCAACTTGATCTTGCATTAATGCAATAATTGGTGTAATAATAATTGCAACTCCATTAAGAATTAGGGCGGGTATTTGATAACAAACAGACTTTCCCCCACCTGTTGGCATAATAACAGAGGCACTTCTTCCCTTTAAAATTTCCTCAATAATTTCGTCTTGTGGAGATCTAAATGAATTATAACCGAAATATTTATTTAATGTTTGTAGGGCAATATCTTTACTTTGCATTTCCATACCTCTTTTACTATATATCATTTTATTATAACACAACCATTTATAATTTTCCATTACTTTATTTTAAACTATATCTTCTCAAAATATATTTAGTATAATACTTATTTCCAATCAGTTTATTGCTATTACTTTTATTAAAATTTCCTTCCCATTATTATTTTTATATTTTTTTTTACTTTAATATAAATATTGTATATACTATAATATAAAGCCTGATTTTCCTTTTAAAAAAAAGATTTTTATCATTAGTACTATTGCTTTTCATTAAATAAATGATACGATTTAATTAATGAAAATATCCAACCAAAAAAGAGGTAAACACTATGCAACAAGCACCACAAGATTCAGTAGTTTTTTCAGGCTTCCTAAATCACTTTAAATGGAATGAAAGCGGTAAATCAGCTTTTGTTTTTCTTTCTGTAAGCGATCAAGATGCTAACGGTAACACTACTTACAAATCAGTTCCACTAACTGTTACTAGTAAGTTGGCTAATATGCTTTCTGCAAAACATGATCAAATTAAGCAGGCTAAGGCTCAAAATCAGAAAATGTCTGTATTAATTCAGGTCTATTCTGCGAAAATATCCTCTTATGCACAGCCACAAGCTGATGGTTCTGAGGGTTTCCCTAATCCACAGATTACTGCTTTCCGCGCTAGACATATTTCTATGGACGCACAAAGACAAGTTTTGGATGATTCTGAAAACCCAATGTGGGCTGGTCAACCATCACCAGCTCAGCAGCAGTATGCACCGCAGCCAGCTCAACAGCAGTATGCACCGCAGCCAGCTCAACAGCAGTATGCACCGCAGCCAGCTCAACAGCAATATGCACCGCAGCCAGCTCAACAGCAGTATGCACCGCAGCCAGCTCAACAGCAGTATGCACCGCAGCCAGCTCAACAGCAGTATGCACCGCAGCCATCTCAACAGCAGTATGCACCAACTAATTCAACTATAAATCCTGATGACGATGATATTCCATTTTAATATTGAATAATTAGGTTAGTAAATAACCATCCTATAAAGCAAATGGTTAAGATCCTATTTTTGCCAAGAGATGATAAAAAAAGAAATCAATAATATTGATTTCTTTTTTTTATTGCAATGATAGCAATAATGTGCTCTTAACCCATTGCTTATTCTTGTTAATTCCCATTAAAATACTTGACTTTTATGCCTTGCTTTGTTAAAATATTTATTAAATATAATAAAAGGAAATAAATTTATGTCACAACACATTGAAAGATTTGGTAAAAATATTATTCTTAAATTAAACTTAGAAGGTTTTGACAGTCTAGATTTAAAGAACAAGCAGCTTACCTATCATCTTTCCCAAGCTGGACTTTATGGAAGAAATATTATTTTTGAACAAAATTACAAACATAATATTGTTATTAAGAATACTTTGGAGCTTATGTATAGGCAAATCACAGAGAGCAATCATAATATTATTAAAACAGAAATTTTTGAAAATTTCACATTATACTTAAAAAACTTTTGGTTTAATGCAGGAATATATAACTCTTTTAGCAATAAACTAATTGATGTTACATTCTCACAAGATGATTTTAAGGAGTTACTATTAGCTGCAAAATTAAAACTAAATGACAGTAATGTAAAAATTGTACTGCAGGTGTTTTTTACCCCTGATTTTGTTAAACAGTATAAAAAAATCCAAGAAGATGGAGTTGATGTTATCGCTAATTATGGTGGTAATTTTTATGATGGATTAACTAACACAGAAGTTAAATGTTACCGTATGTCTATTTATGAAAAAACTGAAGATTCTCCACAATTTGGATTTAATTCAAAACTTAGCATAAAAAAAACAAGTCGAGTTATTAAGCCAAGCAATTCACTTTACAATAAAAGCTTATTAGGTCTTGCCGAAAGCACAATTAAAATACTGAATATGGAAATGGAGACAGAAGATTTTATTTCAAGTTCGGAAGAAGATAAGAGTAAGTTGTTAGCATTCCTAGATGATGTTAGAGTTTTATTTAATAATAATGAAAGCAAAAACATTTATTACATTCATGAAGATATTATTTTTGAAAACGGTCTTTATGGAAACTACATTAAAAAGATCATTGAACATCTTGAATTTGCATTAGATTACACCGAGAATCAAGAACAAGAAAATTCAATATCATCATTAATTACATTTTACAAAACAGGAAAAGCAGAAGATTTTGATAAGCATTCTCTTTCTTGGATCAAAGATACAGAAAGTCGTGTTTTTTTCATTAACGGCCTTATTGAATCTTATGATGATCCAAAGGGAGTTGCCTGTTCGTTCGAAAGTATTGTTGCATTCAAAAATCTTGAACAAACTAAAAAAGCGAATAACATTACTAATAACATTCAATGGTTTGAAGATAACCTACCTGTATCTTCTGAATTTAAGAAAACAGAAGCTATTGGTTTATCAGCAAGCTCGATCACCACAGTAAGCATGTCTGGTGATTCTTCACCCGCATTACCACTTGGTGTTTGTTTACCGAACAGTGACTGGATCAGAGCTAAGCATGGTTCTAAATCTGTTAATTTAGCCAATGTTCATAATGCTCGTGGAGAATCAGAAGGGGATATTAAAAAGGCTTTCTTTTTACCTGAATATCTTAATAATATTAAAAAGTATGGATCTATTGCTAGTTCACTACATACTGACCTTCATGAGATTGCTGGACATGGTTCTTGCAAAAATTTACCAGACGTCAGCAATAGTTCTCTTGATATTTATTATTCTGTAATTGAAGAGACTCGTGCAGATCTTGTGGGATTATATTTTATTAACTCACCAAAATTAATTGAGTTTGATGTTATTAATGCTGATACAGATCTTATTGCCTTTGGCGAAACGCAATATATTAACTACATTAGCAATGGTGCATTATTACAGCTTAAAAGAGTTGAGCTAGGTAAAACTCTTGCACAGCCTCATTTACGTAACAGACAACTTATTTCACAATGGATTCTTGAAAAAGCAAAAGAAAGCCGATGTGTTGAGCTAGTTAATATTAATGAAGAAACATTTGTCAAGCTTAATGATTTTGAGCAGTTACGCACATTATTTGGTGAGTTACTGAGTGAAATTCAACGTATTAAATCCACTGGTGATTTTAGCGCTGCTAAGGCAATTGTTGAAAAATATGGAACGCAAATTAATTATGAATTGCATTCTGAAATTTTATCTCGCTTTGAAAAACTAGATACACCTAATAGCACTGGGTTTCTAACTCCTTTATTTTATCCTGTTTTTGATAGAAATGGTAATCTATCCAACTATCACATTCATCACAAAGGTAGTTTTATTGAAGATCAATTATATTTATCCGATAAATATAGCTAATTAATTTAATGTAAAAAAGGCACCTAATATTATTAAGTGCTTTTTTTATATTACTAATTTGTTATTTCCTCTAAGTATTTTTCTTTATTTTCTCTGATCACGATTTTATAAATTGTTTGTGTATCAATAATAAACCAAATAAATAAAATCAATCCTGTAATAATTAGAAATGAAGACATTGATAAAAAAAACATTATAACACCAGACACAGGTTTATTAAGGTAAAATCTATGAACGCCTAATGTACCAAAGAACATGCATAACATATATGTTATGAATACACTTTTTAATTTTTTTTGATTTTTTAATTTAATAATACTATTTTTCTCTTTTTCATATTTCTTTTCTATTATATTTAAGTCATACATCCACCAAGAAAGATTAATAATTATCGAAAATAAGGCCAATAAACCTAAACCTATTGGTATCACCTCTAACACTGCTGCTGCACTTACTATACCACCATTATTTGCCATTTCCTGTATACTATCTACTCCTGACCTTAATGAGGATATATTATTAATTATTTCAAACCCGAATAACACACTAGCAACAATAAATAATGTTATTGACAAAGGGAATATAATCATCTGAAAATAATTTTTAGTTCCCCAATGATGCCCTCCTATAAAACCAAAATAAAGCCATTTCCTTATAGCTTGCTCTTCGTTATTAAATATTCGTAATATTAACTCTTTATTACTTTTCAATTTGTATTCCTTTTTTTACCAATTTTAACTATGTCTTATTATTAAATTAATACAAGTAAATTGATATCAAAAGTATGATAACAAAAAAACCCGAAAACCATACTGGGTTTCTATCTTGGTCAATAAACATTATTTTTCTCCACTTTTATATTATAATATAATTACAATGTATTTTAAAAAAATAAAAAATCAATAGTTTTTTAAAAAAAACTGAGTACTTACTCTAATATATAATTATTGTTTTCTATTAAATCGCGATATAATGATATTATAATAAAGGAATGTTATTTAATGATAAAACAAAACAAAACAAAAATACTTCAACTTACAGATCTTCACTTAGAAAGAAATGTTCTTAATGATGACTTTGGACAATTTAATCACTTACTTTATAATAAAGTAGCCGACATTATTGTTCTTACAGGTGATATCAATAATGGTATTGCGGCAATCCACCTTATTAAAGCACTCATTAAGGCCGAATATAAAGTTATTTACGTTTTAGGAAATGGGGAATTCTATCATTTCGACATTCATGAATTAATTGAAAAGTGGAGAATAATTGCTTCTACATTAGATAACTTTTATTTTCTTGAAGGTAATAGTGTTATCATAAATGATATTGAGTTTTTCGGCTCTTGTCTCTGGACTTCTGTAGGCACAAATAGTAGTGCTGAATTGGTATCGAAGATGAACATTGAATCACTTTCTAATGTTCATAAATTTAATGTTACGAAAAATTTTAATTGCGAAAAAATGAAGAATATGCATTTTAATTCTATTGAAAAATTAAAAACACTTATTAATAATAGTTTATTAAAAAAGAAAGTGGCATTAAGCCACTATCTACCTTCTTTTAAAAGTGTTGATCCACGCTATTTACACTCTAATATAAATAATATTTTTGCTTCCAATATTGATCCTTTTTTCTTTTCAGAACAAGCTGGAATACAGTTTTGGTTTCACGGACACACACACTCAAAAGTTAAATATTCAATTAATAACACCACTATTATTTGTAATCCTTATGGAAGACAAGATGATAATAATTTACATTATGATCTCAATGAGGGAATTATTGAACTATAATATTATTGTCTTGCAAAAAGCTTATTTTTTCTTACATAAGCTTCTAAATCAGTATAACCACCAATTAATTTATCATCAAGAATTATTTGTGGCAACGTAGAAATTTCTTTCCCCAATTTCTCACCCAATGTTTCTTTTGTAAAGCCTTCATCTTCATAATCAAAATATTCAAAAGAAAAATCCTTTCGAATGTCATTTAGTTGAGATGCTAATAGTTTGGCTTTATCACAAAATGGACAATCTTTTTTACCATATATCGTTAATTTCATTTTTTTTCCTCGTTTTTTTATATTTTTATAAGTCAAGACAATTATACTTTACCAACTTATATACTTAATACAATAGTTGTTAATTTATTCTACTATAAATTTTTTCAAGTTTTTCTCTCAATGTTGCGCCCGTAAATGGTTTTACTACATAACCATTCACGCCTGCTTGAGCTGCGGCTATAATTTGCTCTCGCTTTGATTCAGCCGTCACCATTAATACAGGTATATGAGATAGCGCTGGATTAGCTCTAATTGCTTTTAGTAAATCAATTCCCTGCATTACTGGCATATTCCAATCTGTTATTACTAGATCATAATTTCCTTTTTTTAGCATAGGTAATGCTGTTACTCCGTCATCTGCCTCATCTATATTTGAAAAACCTATTTCTTTTAATAAATTCTTTTCAATTCTTCTCATTGTTGAAAAATCATCCACAAGCAATATTTTTATATTCTTATCCAACGCCATAATATTTTTTTTCTTCTCCATTTTTAGAATATCTTTTAATTTAATTTACTCTTTCTTTACAACAGGAAATATTATAAAAACTTCTTTTACAAAATAATAACATTTTTACTAACTTATTAACATAAGTTGAATATTTTTTTCAGTAAATCGTCATTATATTATAAAGTTTTATTATAATTAGTCAATACATTAATTATAAATAAGCACTATCATTTCAATTCCATTATACATTAAAGTTATTATTATTTTTTTAATATGCTATAATACATAATATATATAATGTAAAATATAATAAAAAATAGAGGAAATCTAAATAATGAAAACAATAGAAGATATTCTTATTGAAAAAAATGAATTAAAAGGAATTTGTTATCACAGCACCTTCACTAATATTGAAAATTTATCAACAGAATATAGTCCATTTGGACTACACATTGGCACAAAAGACAGTGCAATGAATCGAATCGGTGTAAAAATAGAGGAATCAAGAAGAATAGGTATCCCATTACCTGATAATGGTGAGAACCCATATTTACTTCAAGTTAAAATAACAGCCAATAATCCTCTTATATTGAAAGAAAATAGGACTGGAGGATGGACACCATTTGATGTCTTACGTGCTGTTATGGATCAACATGAGAGCATTGGCGTCAAAGGCTTTAACGAAGAAGATATCGAATTATATTATGAGGATGCAATAGAGCATAATGGAGTAAAACTTGTTGATTTAGATGTTGAAGATTATGGTGGTGAAAGCTATAATACTGAAGTTAAGGAATCTAGATTTATTAGAGATTGGATTGAAAGTAAGGGGTATGATTCAATACTATATAACAATGAATTTGAAGGAGGAGGACACAGTATTATTGTTCTTAGAGATGAACAAGTTGAAGTCGTTAATAAAACTCAGCTCAACCCAGAATTTAAACCAAAACAAAGATCATATACCACTAAAAACAAAGGATAGTAAATAATGAAAATTCACCAATTAACACTGAATGATGTTGTTTCGTCAACCGTCATAACCGAACATAATTCTTTCCAATTTAATCAAAAAAATGTGCCAAGAAGCATTGAATTTTGCATCGATATTGATAAATGGAATGAAAGCCTTAAAGAAGATCCTGCACTTGAAGAGTTTTTTGAAGATTACGAAGACAGTATTTTAGGTGTTGCTGCCAACACTTTTGAGAACTGCGAATACCAATCAAACATTTTTACAGCAACAATAACGATTGAAGATAAGAAAGGAGATTACTCTCCAGAAGACCTAACTGAGCTACTTAATGCAATTAATACTGAAGTACAGAATGTTATTGATAAATCATTGGGTGCTAATTTAGAACACTTTATTTCTAGAAAACAAGAAGAAAAAGAACACGATATTATTATTGATAATTACAATGATATTAACAAAATTTTATTTAAAGCAATAATCGAAAGTGAATCACCTTTAAATCAAAACTTAATAACAAAATCTTCTAATATTGAAAGAAATATTGACTTACGAGCTGAATATAAAAATTACTTAAATGATTTTTCGTTTGAGGTTAGTCGCAATAAAGACGCAAGAAGCTTAGTTATTGAAACTATCCAAAAATCAGATATAGTTGAGTCAGTAAGGGTGTTACCTAACTCTTATCGCGCTGTCATCACCTTAAATGACATTGGAGATAAGTTACTCAATAATTATATTCAACAAGCCAACAAAGACTTTTACGGAAAACCTTATCATGCAGAACAATCAGATTGTAAATTTATTACAAAAGGCAGTGATGGTAAAGGCAGCAAGGTTGATGCTTGGTTAAATAAAGATAACTCTATTCGAATTGTTAGTGATTCAAGCACTTATAATACAACACTCAATAATTTAGACTTAAAAAACAATATTGGTTATTACGTAAAATTAGCAATTGATGAAACTAAATTAAACTCAGTAAATAATAGACGAAATAAACCTTAATATTTTTTTTCTTAAAAAAATAGATCTAATTATTTAGATCTATTTTTTTTTAGATATTTTTTTAATAATAACAATTATTCTAAAGTTGTTTAAAATCCAAAATATTAGATTTTGCATAATCAAATACTTCTTGAATTTCTTTTGTTAACTCAGTATTTAACTCTATCACTAATGTATTTAATTTAGAACCAATTACAGCGTCAATATACTCTTTCATTTGAATGAGATCAGATCCAGTTGTATAAACATACACACCATATCCACCAGCATTATGAAATTCATTAAATACATTAATTAATTCACTTTTATCAAACATTCTTAAGTTAACTACTGTTGACAATTCTAGTTTATTTTCATTATAAAAATCCTTTGTTTTTTTCTCAATCATTGGATCGTTTTCTAAATTAATTAATGTCGGATTTTTAGCAATAGAGATATTAGTCGTTTTCTCTTCTTTTGAACCGATGTATCTAATGATTGTATGAGTCTTATCATTAAATCTATGATACCCGCCATTCATGTTTACGAATACTTTGTTTCCATTAGCTATCATTCTCAACATATCTGTTTCTTTTGCATTCAAAATTAATGAGGCTTCAATAATAGGTGAGCTTCCTTTTGCTTTTGCAATACTTGTGCTAAATCCTAGTAATCCATAAATATGATCCCATTGATATGTTGGCATCTTACTTTTTACAGCAGCACTAAAATCAGATAAAAGTTTATCTTCCTCACGTTTAAAAAAATCACAAAAATCAGATTCATTCTCTAAAATAAATCCTTTATCAGTAATTCCTTTTGGAAAAAAAGTTGCATACACTTCTACTTGTTTTAACATTATTATTACCTCACATATCTATTGAGTAGATATTATAACATCTTAAAATCTTAAAGTAAATATTTTTAAAAGCACTGCTTTTCCTGCATCTACAATTTACTTAAAAACCAGTAATGTTATTAATTAACAACACCTTATTAATATTATTTGTCATTGAGATAGCTAATTTTTGATAATAATTTTCTGTCAAAGCCACTGTATGTAATTCTTCTATAAGTATCGGATTGTTAATAAAAAAATACTCAATCCCACATTTAAGGACTTCAGATATACTTAACAACACTTCTATCAACTCTATATTATTTTTATCAAACTCGTACTTTTCCGAACTCAACAATAATGGCATTATAATCTCTGACTCTAAATGGTATGAGTCGTGCAATTCTTCCATAATAACGCTCAAATATTTTGAACTTATTTTATTCGATTTTTCAAAAAAATAAATAAATTTATCTTCACTCAATCCTTTTTCCGAGACATAAACTAACTCTTCCATCGTTTCCTCATTAGATAACATAAGATTATCACAAACCTCCCTTACCAAATCCATTTCCAAAGAATAAACAATCGAGTGTATCGCAAACTTATATTCCGCTTGCTTATCTTCTTTAAGTCCCTTAATTTCTTTTACTAAGTCTTGCACATTTTTACTTAAAAAAATATCATCTTGATAATATTCTCTTATTTTTGCTGCAAACATAATTTATCCTTCATTTTTATTTTCATTTTTACTAAAAATCACTTATATTGATTTTTAATTTAATTTTATTATATAATAATATGGCCTCTTTTTCATAAAATGTCGTAAAATTTTCCTCTCCAACCTTACTAAATAATAACAATACATTCTTGTTATCAATAAATACATATTCTATTTCAATATCTTTATTAATCCAAAACAGTATATCTATTAGTTCTTGAGATTCCTCAACATCAAGGTCTTTTATATTTTTTAAATGTTTTGACTTTAATATGAAATGAATTATTTTATCATTATTTTGCTGAAAATTGTACGTCAGTAGTTTATTTAAATTTTTTATCTCTATTGATTTTATTTTTTTAAAAAAATAAATAAATAACTCGACATTTACTTTCTTTACAGATATATTGATTAACACTTCCATTAATTCAGCTTGATTTACTTCTAGTGAGTTGCAAATCTCAATAATATCAATATTACTCTTTATACTTATGATGATTAATAGCACTTCTCTGTAAACACTTACATTATGCTTATTGGTACATGAAAATTCCTGATATTCCTTTTTTCTCAATACCCTCATCTCATTAATAATATCAATATTACTTTTTTCTAAAAAACCATTTCCACAATATTCTTCTTTTAAATTAGTAATAAAATCTCTTTTTTGCACCACTGAGCTTAAAAATTTACCCTTATTTTCAATCATTATACAAAACCCTCAATATTATACACTAGCTTTTCTTTCTTTATTTCCTCAAAAACATATTTATTAACTTGTTCATTACTTAATTTGAACATAATTTTTCTTGCATTTTCTTTTTCAGCTAGTATATTGACGATTTCAATTATCTTTCCAATTCTCAATAATACCATCTCTTCTGAAAATGAATAACCCTTCTTTTGGTTGTCAGAAATTTTAAATGCCATTAAGTACATATTTATTGTGCTATCCGTTGTAGCTAATATTTCTATAATTAATTTAGATGATATTTCTTTATCAACTTCAATATCTAGTTTATTAATTAATAGTTTTTTTTTTCCAGTTGTGATTTTTCTAAAACCATCATTACTAAGGATAAGCAAGAATAAATCCCCACTAATAGCCTTTATCTTATCTAGATAAATATCTAAAATATCATGTATTTTTTTCCACGCATCATATTGGAAGTCAGTTATTGGCAACAACATTATATTTAAAATAAAAGTAATTACATTTTCTTCTGTATATTTACAAACTTTTTGCATTAAAAACACCATTCTTGGCTCTCTAAAATATATTATTTTCTTTAATAACTCCTTTCTACTTAATTCATCCAGATCTTTAACGAGAGCATTTAATTGCACCACATTAGTTATACTATCTATGTCTATTTGATTAATCATTTATATGCCCTTATCTGTTAATAAGTTAATAAGTTAATAAAACACTCTCATTAATGTGCCATATTTTACATTAATTCTCTTTGTAAGTCAATTTTTATGTAAATAAATTGACTTTTTTTTCTTAAAATGATAAATTATATTAATACTACAAAAAAAGGATACTAAGTTGAAAAAAATCATTATAGCAAGCACCATTGCACTAATTTTATCTGGTGTTGTAGGACACCATATTTATTTAAATCATAAAGTTAAAAGCAAAATTAATGCATATGTTTTAGAAGCTAATAGTTTAGGATTAGGTAAATTAACCATTGGTGATTATGGCATTGATATTAATAAGAATATTTTTATAAATGACTTATCCTTTGTGGAAAATAATTCTCAAAGTCAAATTAAAGCTGATCTAATTATTACAGATATTGATTTAAAAAATAAAAAACCAGAACATTTAAGTTTGGAATTAAAAAATCTAAATTATGATATTGAAAAAGTAGCCAAATATAATTCCGTCATCTCATCATTAATGAAAAGCAAGGAATTTAACGGAACAATCAACAGCAATATGAAAGTAGACTACAAATATAATGAGAAAGAAAACAACTCTTTTAAATTAAATTTTTCAGAAACAGCACAAAATATTGGTAGTGTTAAATTCTCAGTAGGATTTGAAAATTTCTTTTTTAATGAAAACCAAGAAATAGTGCCAGACAAAACTGTGCTAACTAATGCTTCACTGGAATACATTGACGATGGCATATCGGAAGAATTATTTACAGTTATGCTTAATATGCAGAGAACATACAAAACAAAAGAAGACTTCACCAAACATCTTGTCGGCTTTTTTGAGAGATACAAAAATCTATCAAAATCTTATCAACCTCAATATGATGAGATTATTCATTTTGTCAAAAATAAAAAAGGTTTAAAAATATCTATATCTCCACAAAAAATGGATATCAATTCACTCGAAATGAGTTCAAAAAAAGTTTTGTCTAATGAAGATGAGTTATTTAAATTACTTAACTTGCAATTTAAATCTCAGTAAAATATTTTATTTATTCTAATATAAGGTGCAATTATTTTGCACCTTTTTTTTACAACAAACAATAATATTTCTTTTACTATTTTATAAATAAATATGATATACTGTTATTAATTAAAATATAATATTAGGAATAAACATGACAAGTGATGAAGACATTATTAATCAATACATAGAAGCGCTTGAAGATCAAATAGAAGATGAAGTCAGTTTTCAAGATTCTATACATGGACTAAGAAGGGAATTTTTTGAAAGTTCTCTCAATAATATATCCAATCTAATTGATGAGTATTCTGACAGAATTGATTTTATTACTCAGCTTCAAATGGGAGAAGAAATTTGTGACTCAATTATTGATATTGAAAGTGCGGTTGAATCATTAGCTGATAGTTTTGACTACAAAGAAAGAATTAATGGAATAGTTCCTAATTTAGATAGATTTTCAGATAATTTCTGTCAAAATATAATTAATTTCTTAGATAAAAAAAATATTGATATTAAAGAATTTTCTAATAATTTAAGTAATGTTAATAGCAATAAAGATTTTAAAAATACACTTTGCAACATTATTATTGAATTACATGCCAGTGATTTATCTAGCAATTTTAATCAAAATACATTAAATAACAATCATTTATTCCAGTTTTATAAAAAACTTATGTCAACTGAAATACAAACTGACTTCACTAATTATAGTATTAATCCACGTAATTTTTCTTGCCAAAATCTTATTAATCCAAATTACAATTATTCCAATAAGTATCAAGAAAGCATAGAAGTATATAGAAAATATTTACATTTATATAAAAACTATAACAAGCTCGATCCAAAAGATCCAGAATATTTTGATTTATTCTCTCAAAACAACCTTGAAGATATTGAAGATTTCTTCTCAAAAGCTATCCATAAAAGTCAAACAAAACTTTATGCTAAACGTTTTCTTGGTTCTTACCTGTGGCTACTTAATGAAGATGGAATAGAAAGATTTTCCGCTTTAAAAGAAAAGAATACTTCCCCAGAACATATCCGTAAAGCATTATGTAACATAGCAATATATGATACTCCTGAAATACTCAATCTAGTTTTAGATCAGGTTATTAATAGTGACGTTAAGTTATTAACCAAGTTTGATTTAGAACTATATAACTGTGATATCTTATATCAAGATAGTTCATTCTTAGCAGTAAAAATTAATGATTTTGAAGCTTCTTCTAACTTAGGATCAAGTCGTTGGTGCATCTCAACTAATTTACGACATTTTAATAATTATAGAACTGAAAATGGAGTGCAATGCAAAGATAATATTTTTATTTACGATCTAAATAGGGCAGACTCTGACCTATATCAAAAAATAGGCATCACTATTAAAAATAATGGTGAAATCACCAATGCATTTAATAATGCGAATCGCGATATCCTTAATTACTTACTTAATAACAAAATAACACCAACAGAAATTCTTAATAATATTATAAATTCCTACACTGATTTATTACTTGTTGAACAATATAACAAAAATAATAATCCAACAAAAAATGATATCACGCAAGTAATATCAACTATATCAAACCCAGTTAATTTTATATTTACTCACATTGAAGATTTAAAAAATACACTTGTCGAACCTTTCTTTATTCAATCAGCTATAACCAAGTCTTTAACGTTATCTAGCAATATTGATACTATTCATAAAAGTATATCCATATTGAGTTCAATGAATATAAATATTAATAGCAATAATGAACTCATTAATAATATTAATAACCTTAATGGTGTCGATAAAATAATTATAGATAAAATAATTAAACCAGAGAGCAATGTCGATATTTTAACTAAAAATATTAAATTAAAAATTTAATACTATGAAAAAAATAATTCAAGTCAACTGGGCAAATTTCAGTAATGCAGAACGTCCTTACAACTTTAATTCAGAGGATTACTTATTAATTAACATTAATATCTCTGACGTTTTTCATAATATGAGTAAAGAAGATTCATTATCTCTTACCGAAAATAATGGAGGAAATAACGCCATTGGAAATAGGCTTAAAAATGCAAAAGAGCACATACTAGGGGGACAACCTATGGATTATCCAGAACTTGGATATAGTGAAGCAAATTACAATATAAACTACACTAATGGGCGTCACAGAACCTTAGCCTGCTACCAATTAGGTCTTGAGTACATTCCAGCATTTGTTTACAAAAAAAATATTGAAGAATTTAAAAAGATTGTAAAAACCAAAGAAATACAAAGCATTCAGCACTTCCTTGAAAATAAAATCAGCACACAAAAAAAAAGTAAACAACAACAAAAAATATAATATTTTTTACAAAAAAAAGTTAAAACTCTTTAAAGTTTTAACCTTTTCTTTAATTATCTTATTACTTCTTCATTTTTACTTTACTTGATACTTTACTTGCTATTTTGCTTTTCACCTCTATATCATCACTTAAATCACTTAAATTATTTTCAATTGATGTCAGATCTATATCGAATGTAAAATTAGCATTTGCTATATTATCGCGCAACTGCGAAGTTAATTCCATTGACTCGTCCGTTCCCTCACATGATTCCATTGAGTTCTCATAATCCAAAATTAAATTAGCCAGATCATAAGTAGAACAAGATAAATCTGATAATTCAGCACAGAACAGTATTGATTTTACTTGCAATTCGTTATCACTTAAATCAATTTCAGCTATTTTATCAGATATTTTATCAAGTTGTTGACTTCTATCTTCTCTATTATTTCTCTCCATAGCTTTACGCATAATACTAATTTCATTCTCTAATTCTTTTTTTAATTCTAAAAACTTTTCCATATTTAGTCCTTTTTTATATTATTAACAAACATATATATATTATAGCACATATACTAATTATATTAGAAGTCTTTTTTATCGGAACGACAGTAAGAACACTCTTTCCAGATTAGTAATATTAAAAATCATTTATTTTCTCTGAAAGCATTTTTTTCATTAGTTCATTATAAACAACAACATTATCTACTTTCAATGTATCTCTCACTCTATTATTTTTAAATAATATCTCAGCAATGTCCACTCTTTGATTTTCAAGCATTGCTATAATCAACCTATTGTTTTTAATTTCTGGGGCAAGTTTTTTATTATTTAATATTAGTTCCGTCAAAACATCATTTCTTAACAATAAAATATCGATTATTTTATTTATTGCAATTGTTGGATTAAAATCTTTATGCTTTAATAAAAAAATTAATCCTTGAAGAAATTGATGCCTAAAACATTTATCAAGCCAATTATTTTTAATATTAAATATATCTCTACTGTCTTTGTTTATCAATAGTTCAAAAACATCTTTGTGATAACCTTTTATTGCCGCTTCAATTAAACTATCTCTTATAATATCCGACTCTATATCTTGCTCATTCATTAGCATTACTAGCATTTTCGCTTTTCCACTACTCACTGCTGAAAAGAAAACTCTATATTCTTTTGATGAAATAATAAAACGTTTATCAGTTAGTAATAATTCTACTATGTTTTCAAAACCCATTAAAACAGCACAATTTAATACTGAATAACCACCATATTGGATCTCACATTTGTCTTTATTTCTTCTTATATATTCAATATCACCCTTTGAAGCAGCATCATAAAGATCAGATTGAGTTACTTTTCTTTTAAATACATTTCTTATATCAATCATTAATTTCTCCTACCATAACAAAACTATAATATTAATTTAAAAAAATGCAAACACTATTTTAATTACCTTTTTCTAAAAATATGGTATAATTGTATTATCAAATTTAAATAAAAAAGGATTGTTCTATGTATAGTTTTTTGACAAGTTGCGTTAACGTTTCTAATGGCGATGACATCAATGATATGAGCAGTATAGCAGTAGATATTCCAGCCGAAGAGTTTTTAAAATTAGCAGAAGATTTTGGCTTTAAAGACTCCTTGCTTGAGGATCTAGGATATAACTCTTGGGCTAATGATGCAGATAAATCTGCTGAAGATTTATTTTGCAATGATTTTGGAATAAACACTTGCGAAAGTAGGTTTCAGGGAATATCCACTCTTTATGTGCGACACTCAGGCATAGAGCATATTTATATTCCCAATACCGAATTTAAAAAATATCTTCATGAAGAAGAAGATTCTGTCGCCAGAAAAGATATTATTGAATCATTGTGTGAAAATTATGAGGACTTATTTTTTTACGGTCTAAAAAACGACAATGTTATTCAAGATCTTGATAATTTTATCAGTAAAAATGAAAGCATATTAATTCAGCATAATATCCCATTAACAACAATGGCTACTGAGTTCTCCAATTATAATTCTTCTTTTCTTGATCTTCTTAGAGATAAAGAAGAAGAATACTTACCTGCCAGAGTTTACAAGGAAGAAGCTACATTAGAAGATGTTGAATTAACACAGCACTCTAAACTTAAAATTTAAAATAAATAATTTAATATTATTTATTATGATATAATTTAATTATTAATACAATAAAAGAGATAAAAAAATATGGATAAACAATTTTTTTCAAATGGATACTGCTTAGAGTTTGCTTATGCATTACAAAAACAAGACCCACAATTAGAGATCGGCCTTATTGGAGCCAACTTTTACGATGATGTCTTTGAAGAAGAAGTTTTTGAAGCTTCTCATGCTGTCATTATTGATCCAAAAGATAATAACTACTGCTATGATTGTCTTGGAAGAAGAAAAGTTTCTGATATAAATTGTTTATTTAATAATAATATTACTACTGAACCTTTTATGCAGCCATCAGAAAACATTACGGAGGCTGAATCTTTCTTAGGTGAAATGGAGCCAGAAGCATTATTGAATGCAGAACTTTATATTCGAATGAATTCTGAATTATTTACTTCTCTTTATGCCAAGAAAGATCCTTTATTACAATATTTAGACAATAATATTAGCAGTAGTTATCAAGGTTTTAAAAAAGTATTAATTCAGTGTATTGATAATAATAAAAATCAAAGTAAACAACAAACAATTATTCAACTACAAGAAAGTATTGATTTATTTTTGCGTTATAAAAATAATTTTAAAAATCACATAAAAAGAGTCAGCAAGCAAAAAGAAACTGGAGAAAAGATTTTCGATCCTTATTATGTCAATATTAATGATTGCAAAACATTTGAAGATATTCTTGATTGCGCACAAAAAATAAAATCATACGATGATACAATAAAATATGCAAAGAGTTTTTTACGAAGCTATAAAGATCTTGCTTTTCATCAAGAAGATAGTGTATTGGGTGGCACATTTAATATCATTAACCCAAAAACTTTATCACTATTTAATGTTTTGCGAAATAAAGAGTTGCCAAGAGAAGAAATATCTCAAAAATTAAGAAAAGTAGCTTCTTTTAATGACACAGAAGAATTAAATACTGTTCTTCAGCAAATTATCAACCAATATTCTGATACTTATGAAAATAAATTAAGCGCACTAACTCAAAGTCAAAATGTTGAAATATTATTTTCAAAAGATAATGTTATTTGCGCTAAAATATTAAACTTCGCTGCTTCAACTCAATTTGGCTCACCAGAGTGGTGCATATCAACACATGCGGATTACTATGACAGTTACCTACTTAATGTAACTAATGACACCATTCCTTCACTATCTTTTACTAGTGATGAAACAACTGAGTCCATTATGGAGGGATCTCATTTCTTCTATTGGGATTTTAATTTATCTGAAGAAAAACAATTAAGTCAATTTGCTTTCACCTTGTCTTCTGCTGGTCATATTGTTGCTGCTCATGATAAGAGTGATAACGATATTCTTCCTAATATTAAAGATATTTTAGGTGACAATCTTAATACAGTCATCCTTAAAGGGATCACTTACAATGAAAAATATATTAATCAATATTTAGAATCAATTTCAGGATCTGAATCAGATATATTTGATTATGGTGATCTACTTATTAATACTTGTAAACATCCACTCAATATGTTTACAAAAATTATTAAAACCTTAGATTTAGAGACATTTGATTTCCACAATGAGTTAATTGTGGAGTCAGCACTATTAACTTATTCATTGCAACAATTTTCTAATAACAATGATAATGAAATAAGTGCTGCTCAAATGATTGAAGATTGTTTATTTTTTAATGACTTTATGGAAAAATACTTTACAAATTTAGATTATCAAGGAGATGAGTACAGGGAAGATGAGGATGAATATGAGGATGAATACGAAGAAGAAGTTCAAACACCCTATCAAACTGATTATACTAGTGGAGATGTATTCTTAAATAAAACATTTTCCACACTTCTAAAATCTATAACCAATGAAGAAAAAAATGATATTACTAATAAATACAAAGAATCTCTTTTAGCATTACATCACACTGAGATACTTTTTAAAAATTATCATAGCACTGGAATTAATAGTCTTGAAGGTTCCTATTATGACATAAAAGGGCTATCACCTATTTTCTCAGAAATCTCAGAAAACTTACTTTTAAATAGTGATTTAGCAGGAAATAAAACACATCTTCTTATTACCTCCCATGTACTACATGCAGAACATAAAAACCCTGAAATTGAGAAATTATTTATTGAAATGATCGAACAAAAAAATATATATGCAAATAAAGTACTTTTCAATATCAATGAATATAGTGAAGAATTACGTTCAAACATTATTAATCTTATTAATAATTCACCAGATATTATATCAGAAATTTGCATTAATACATTAAATGTTTTAAGTAGAAATGATAGAATTTTATCTTCTTTATCAAAAGAAACTTGCAAAAGAATGAATCAACATATTCACTCTAATCCAAACATTGATTTAGCTCACAATTCTATTCAGCAACCACAAGACGGAGAATATAATCTTATAAATAGATTAAAGAAATTGTTTGATTGCGGAATTATTGATCATGAGATCGTTGAAAAAAGAATATCAGATTCAAAAATTTTTTTTGGCAACAAAGAATTCAAAGCTAACAATAATAGCGAGTTATACAATTTAAAGGATTATATTTGCCAAAGTAAGTCAGAAAAAACTAATTTTAGATGTAAAAATAATTAACTCAATATTGCTTGATAATCTTATATTATTATATATACTATTAAATAGTATATATATAATATGCTAAAAGGAAAAATCATGAATAAAACAAATTTAATTATAACAATACTGCTTATGTCAACAATCACACCTTCTTATGCTAGTTTTTTAGCAACTATTGATGCAGCTAATACAAAAGGAAGTATTATTGTTGAAAAAATAAATCCTTACAATGAGCAAGGTTATGACAAGGACGGTTATGATAGAAATGGATTCAATCAAGAAGGATTTCATAAAAATACTGGTACCAAATATGATGAATTAGGCTACAATATCAATGGTTTTAATACTGGTGGCATAAATAAAGACACCAATAGCCTTTACGATAGTGAAGGTTGGGATATTAATGGGTACTCTCCAAAAGTTTGCGACTTTATTAATAATGTTACTTCATATACATATACTGTTGGAGACTCTGATAAAATTATGCGATATGAAGGCAAAGTAGTCTCAAGTGGTTCCTCTGTCGTTTATAATAATAAATATATTACTGTTGGCATAAAGCAAAATACTTGCGGTCAAGTTTGGTCATACTGCAAATATTCAGTATGCGCACAAAATATAAAACCAACTTAAATATACTTATTGACTTATTTTAACCAATATGTTATTTTGTTATTATATTTAATATAGGAGAAAAACATGTTTTATTATTGTCTTGGAAGGGATTAAGTAACCTAATAGGAGCTTAATCATGAAAAACAAAAGAAATAAATCACAATATAACTTACCTTTTAGTTGTGCTGAAAGTGATACTCAGTATAAAATGTATCCAAATGTAAAGAGTAGTTGCCACAAAGCATTCTCTTTAAAACAAGAGCGTTCTTTTTTTTTAATGCACTCTATTGAGTATAGAGAGTACAATTTAAAACTTAGACAAAAAAGAAGTGCAAATAACCTACCCGATCCTTGGGATGATTACCCTTCTTATGTTTATAAAAATGCTAAATCTTGGAAACAAGGAACAAAAAGAAGTAATCAATATTACAAAGAAAAGGGATTTTATGTAGCAAAATAAACAAAATTATATACTTGGTTGCAGAAAGTGCAAGCATTAGAGTATATTTATATTATATTTTAAGAAATTTTTAAAAAAAAGATGCATAAAATATTGTATCTTTTTTAATTCCTGAATTTAGCACTAACATTAATACTGTTATTTGGGGTAGGATTTTTTTTCATTTTGAATGCCTTGTTTTTATAATTAAAATTACTGATATAATACTATCTTATCACTCTATTTTTACTTCTCAACTCTCATTACTTATTAATTATAAAAGGCAAAACCGACATGTTCTACCTTTTATTTAATTAATATTATTTTTTATTCTACCAATGTCGCGGGATCTAATGCAGTAAATTCACTTCGGTCAGTTGTATCACCCAATCCTAATTGACCACCACCATTATACCCCATTGAATAAAGTTGATTATCCTTAATTGCATAATTACAATGACCTCCTAAAAAAATATTTGTTACACCACTCATTCCCTCAACAATACCCCAATTATATTGGTCAACCCCATTTCCCCTACCTAATTGCCCGTAAGTGTTCCAACCAACTGAGTAAAGTTGCCCCTCTTTTATCGCATAAGCATGTTGAGCACCAGTCCCAAAATCAGTTACACCACTCATCCCCTCAACAATCCCCAAATTATATTGGTTAATCCCTTCCCCCCGACCTAATTGACCATAATTGTTACGACCTACTGAATAAAGCTGACTACCTTTTATTGCATACCCATGAGCAGAACCAGCATAAATAGCATTCACCACTCCAATTCCATCAACAGCACCAAAAATATTCTGGTCAATTATTCCTTCCCTACCCAATTGACCAAAATCATTTCTACCTGCAGAATAAAGGCTGTTATCTTTAATTATGTAAACATGACCATTTCCTGCCGCAACAGCAGTCACACCACTCATTCCTTCAACAACACCAATTGTATATTGATCAGTATTTCCTTCCCTACCTAATTGACCATAATTATTCATTCCAACTGAATAAAGTTGACCTCCTTTTATTGCGTAACCACTAAAGTTACCAGCAGCAATCACTGCTACGCCACTCATTCCTTCAACAACACCCCAAGTAGATTGGTCGGTGGTTCCTGCTCTACCTAGTTGTCCATTACTGTTACGTCCCACCGAATACAGTTGATTATCTTTTATTGCATAGCCTTGACTATTTCCTGCCGCAATAGCGGTTACACCACTCATTCCCTCAACGATCCCCCAAATATTCTGTTGAGCAGTCCCTTCTCTACCTAATTGACCATAAACGTTATATCCCACTGAATAAAGATTGTTGTTTTTTATGGCATAGCAATGAAAAACACCACACTCAATTTTCGAAAATCCAAAATTATTGGTGTTTTCTGGTAATACTGGATCAACCAATTCTTCGTCACTTACTAATACCGAGCTTACTATTGAATTATTATCTATTTTTGATATATAAGTGCTTTCAGCATTTACAATTCCTGAATTTAACACTAACATTAATGCTATTATTTGTGGGAGGATTTTTCTCATTTGGAGCGCCTTATTTTTATAATTAAAATTACTTATACAATACTATCTTATCACGCTATTTTTACTTTTCAACTCTCATTATTTATTAATGAAAAAGGCAAAACCGCTATGTTTTACCTTTTATTTAATTAATATTATTTTTTATTATTCTACCAATGTAGCTGGATCTAATGCAGTAAATTCACCTCTATCAGCAGTGTCACCTAGTCCTAATTGACCATAACCATTATAACCCACTGAATAAATATTACCTTCTTTTACAGTATAGATATAATCAAAACCAGCAACAATATTCGTTAAACCACTCATTCCCTCTACAATATCCCAAGTGGATTGATTAGTTTTTCCAGACCTACCTAACTGCCCTTTATTATTTGCACCTACTGAATAAAGTTCATTATCCTTAATCGCATAAGCAGAAAGATAACCTGCATTGAGTGCTGTCACGTTACTCATTCCTTCCACAATTCCCCACGTAGACTTACTTGATGTTCCCGACCTACCTAATTGACCACTATTATTATATCCCACTGAATAAAGTGCATTATCCTTAATTGCATAAGCACTATGCGCTCCTGCAAAAATTTTAGTCACATTATTCATCCCTTCGACAACACTCCAAGTAGACTGACTATTTGTACCGCCTGTACCTAATTGTCCGTGAGAGTTAAGTCCTACCGAATAAAGTTGACCTCCCTTTATAGCATAACCATAATAATATCCAGCACTAATATCAGTGACACCACTCATCCCTTCAACAATACCCCAAGTAGGCTGATTATTCGTTTCGGCTGCCCTACCTAATTGACCAAAATAATTCTCACCAACTGAATAAAGTTCACCGTCCTTAATTGCATATCCATGATAACCACCAGCAGCAAGCTTAGTAACGCCACTCATTCCAACATCCACTTCCCAAGTATATTTAATTACAAGTCTCGTATTCCCTACTGAATAAACAACCCCTCCTTTAATCGCATAACCATGTTGACTACCAGCAACCACATCAGTTACACCACTCATTCCTTCAACAATCCCCCAAGTTGACTGATTAATCTTTCCCTCTCTACCTAGTTGTCCATATTGATTACTACCAACTGAATAAATACTTCCATTTTTTATTGCATAACAGTGATAATGCCCACATGTTATTTTCGAAAAACCAAAATTATTGGTGTTTTCTGGTAATACTGGATCAACCAATTCTTCGTCACTTACTAATACCGAGCTTACTATTGAATTATTATCTATTTTTGATATATAAGTGCTTTCAGCATTTACAATTCCTGAATTTAGCACTAATATTAATGCTATTATTTGGGGGAGGATTTTCTTCATTTGGAGCGCCTTTTGTGATTAAAATTATTAGTATAATAATATAATATCACTCTATTTTTATTTTTCAACTCACATTATTTATTAATAATAAGAGTAAAACAATTATGTTTTACGCTTATTTAATTAAACTTTTTTTATTATTACTCCACTAATGTCGCGGGGTCTAATGGTGTAAATTCACTTCTATTAGCTGTATCACCTAATCCTAATTGACCATTCTCATTATTACCCACGGAATAAATTTCACCTCCACTAATAGCATAACCAAAATAACCACCAGCAACAATATTATCCAAACCACTCATTCCTTCAACTATACCCCAATCTGATTGACTCGTTTTTCCATTTCTACCTAATTGACCATAACCATTATATCCCACAGAATAAAGAATTCCACCCTTAACTGCGTATCCATGAATAGTACCAGCAGAAATATTCGTTACCCCATCCATTCCATTAATTACCTCCCAAGTGGACTGGTTCGTTGTTCCAGATCTACCTAGTTGACCAAACACATTATAACCCACTGAATAAAGTTTATTATCTTTTATTGCATATCCATGATGCCTTCCTGAAACTATTTTTATTAATCCATTCATTTCACTGACAACACCCCAGTCACTTTGATCATTCGTAGCCCCCCTACCTAATTGACCATTACCATTATAACCCACCGAATAAAGTTGATTATCCTTTATTGCATACCCATGATTACCACCACTAACAATGGTTGCCAATCCATTCATTTCATTAACAATCCCCCATGTAGACTGATTAATCTTCCCTTCCCTACCTAATTGACCAAAGTAATTCCAGCCAACAGAATAAAGTTGAGCATCTTTTATTGCATAACCATGAGAAATACCAGCAGCGATATCTGTCACACCACTCATTTCAGATACAAGCCCCCAAGTTGATTGATTTACTTTTCCATCTCTTCCTAATTGACCATAGTTATTATTGCCTACTGAATAAAGATTATTATCTTTTATCGCATATCCATGATTATCACCAGAGGCAATAGCTGTTACACCACTCATACCATTAACAATCCTCCAATTAGATTGGTTGGTTGTTCCTGACCAACCCAATTGTCCATATTGATTATTACCCACTGAATAAAGTTGATTATCTCTAATTGCATAACAATGAAAAGCTCCACACTCAATTTTCGAAAACCCAAAATTATTAGTATTTTCTGGTAATACTAATTCTGCCTCTACTTCATCATTTACTAATACTGAATTCACTATTGCGTGATTATCTATTTTTGATATATAGGTGCTTTCCGCATTTGCAATGCTTGAATTTAAAACTAATATTAGTGCTATTATTTTTGGTAAGATTTTTCTCATTTATAACGCCTTATTTTTTATTTAATTAATATTATTTTTTGATTATTCTACCAATGTCGCGGGATCTAATGGTGTAAACTCACTTCGACTAGATGTATCACCTAACCCTAACTGCCCATGTTCATTATTACCCACTGAATAAATATTTCCCTCATCTATAACATACCCATGATATCCCCCGCTAATAACATTTTTTACGCCACTCATTCCATCAACAATTGCCCACGTAGACTGATTTGTCGTTCCCGCTCTACCTAATTGACCATAATCGTTATAACCCACTGAATAAAGGTTGTTATCCTTTATTGCATAGCAATGATAAATTCCACACTCAATAGCCGTTATACCACTAATCCCGCTCACAAGACCCCACTTAAGTTGATCTCCTGCTCTACCTAATTGCCCAAAACGGTTATCCCCCACTGAATAGAGTTGACTATCTTTTATTGCATAGCCCTGATTTCCACCAGCAGCAATAGTCGTAGTTATGCCACTCATACCATCAACAAGCCCCCATGTTGTCGCTACTCCTGACCTACCCAATTGCCCATCGCCACCATAGCCAACTGAATAAATCTGGTTATCCTTAATCGCATATCCATGATACATTCCCGCAGCGATATCCGTCACACCACTCATTCCGTTAACAACCCCCCAAGTTGACTGACTAACCTTTCCTTCTCTACCTAGTTGCCCAAATTGATTATTACCAACTGAGTAAAGATTGCTATTTTTTATTGCATAACAATGATAACCTCCACACTCAATTTTCGAAAACCCAAAATTATTGGTATTTTCTGGCAAAACTGGCTCTGTGGTGACTTTATCACTTACCAATACTGAATTTACTATTGCGTGATTATCTATTTTTGATATATAGGTTCTTTCAGCATTTACAATTCCTGAGTTAAATAACATTGCTACAGCCATTATTTTTGGTAAAATTTTTCTCATTTTTAGTGCCTTTTTTTATAACTAAAATTACTTATATAATACTATCTTATCACTCTATTTTTGTTTTTCAATTAGAATTATTTATTAATAAAAAAAAGTAAAACAATTACGTTTTACTTTTTATTTAATTAAGATTACTTTTTATTATTCCACCACTAATGTCGATGGATCTAATAGCGTGAATATATTTCTACTTACAAGATCACCTATTCCTAATTGCCCATGAGCATTATTACCCACTGAATAAATTTTTTCCTCATTTATAACATAGCCATGATATCCCCCGCCAATAACATTGGTTACACCACTCATTCCACTAACCACCCCCCATGTTGATTGACTAACTGTTCCTTCTCTACCTAATTGACCATTATCATTATAGCCAATTGAATACAATTCTCTCCCTTTAACAGCATAACCATGTTCACCTCCAGCAGCGATAATACTTACTCCAGCCATTCCTCCAACTATATCCCAAGTGGATTGATTCACCTTCCCTAATCTACCTAATTGCCCGTAAGCATTATTACCCACTGAATAAAGTTGATTATCTTTGATTGCGTAGCCATATCTATTACCAGCAGCTATATCTATTACACCATCCATTCCAGATACTATACCAAAACTAGATTGACTAGTTATTCCTGTTCTACCTAATTGACCACTATCATTTAAGCCCACAGAATAAAGTTGATTATCCTTAATAGCATATCCATGAAATTCTCCTGCGGCAATATTAGTTACATTATTCATTCCCTCAACCACTCCCCAAGTAAATTGATTAGTCTGTCCATTCCTACCTAGTTGACCAAAAGCGTTATAACCCACTGAATAAAGTTGATTATCCTTTACTGCATAACCATTATAAGCACCAGCAACAATAGTCGTTACACCACTCATTCCTTCAACTATACCCCATGTTACCGTTGATCCCGACCTACCTAATTGCCCTTCACTGGTGCGACCAACTGAATAAAGCTGCCCTCCTTTTACTGCATAACCATGATAATAACCAGAAGAAATATCAGTTACACCATTCATTCCACTAACAACACCCCATAGTGGCGTTGTTGCTACTCTACCTAATTGCCCATAACCGTTATAACCTACAGAATAAAGTTGACCGTCCTTTATTGCATAGCAATGAGAATGCCCACACTCGATTTTCGAAAATCCAAAATTATTAGTATTTTCTGGCAATACTAATTCTGTATCTACTTCATCATTTACTAATACTGAATTCACTATTGCGTGATTATCTATTTTTGATATATAAGTGCCTTCAGCACTGACAATTGCTGAATTTAATAATAGCATTATTATTGTTATTTTTGGGAGGGATTTCTTCATTTGGTATGCCTTTTGTGATTAAAATTATTAGTATAATAATATATTATCACTCTATTTTTATTTTTCAATTAGCATTATTTATTAATAAAAAAAAGTGAAACAATTACGTTTCACTTTTTTCTACTATTTTTCCAATGTCATTATTTTTGTTTATTTATTTTATTTATTTTTTCTTGAATAATATCATTTAACATTTGATTCGCTTTATTAATTTCTTCTTGACTTAATTTTGACAAAGATAATGTTCTTAACTTCAATGATTCCAATGTATTGATCTCTGAATACAACATAAACCACATATATGCCTCAATATAATTACCTTCCTTAAAATTAATTAAGCCTAGTTCTCTTTGCGCTATTATATTTCGACTTGTAGCAGCCAATTTTAACCAATATTTTGCTGTTTTTAAATTCCCCACAATACCATAATTGCTATTTATATAAGCCATTCCATAATTATATTGCGCTAAAGCGTTACCTTTATCTGCAAGCAATTTTAACCAAATCAACAATTCTTTATCATTATTTGCAATTTTACTTTCATCAATCAGTAATTCTAATAAATAATTCTCAAAAAGATAGTTATTTTTATTTCCTTTTGTATTTTCATTCCATTCTATTAGTCCCACCTTGTTTTTATCTAAAAACAATTGCAAAGATAGCATCTCTGTTGCAATATTAAGATCAAGCATTACTGCTCTTTTTAAATACAAGTTATAACCTTCCATATCCCCATTCTCTTTATATAATGAGGACAACAGATATATTGAAATTGTGTAATTTTGACTAACAGCAAGCTTATACCAATATTCTGCCTTCTGTGGACTTTTAGGCGTCCCAAGTCCCAAATGGTGAGCCTTACCCAACAAGCTTTGAGCTTCTGGCATACCTGATTTAGCAAGTTCATTTAGTATTGCGTTTGCATTTTCATATTCACCTTTTTTATTTAAATCAATTGCTTGACTTAATAAAAACTGGTCTTTTTGAATAGATTTATTTAAAGACTGCGTAACTTCTTTATTATCTGTTGAAATACAGCCTGTTAATCCCAATAACGCAATTAATATTATTGTTATTATTTTATGATTTTGCAGCATTTAACGCTCCTTTATTTTTTTGTCATTTTACATTATAATTACTAAAAAATCAACATAAAAATACTGATTTTACAATATTATTATTCAATACTTGACTTAGCCTACCTAACATTATATTATATTACTAGTTCTTCTCTCCAACGGAAAAGTATAAAAAAAATGAAAAAAATAACTATGATAGCATTATTTTTATTAACACTAATGTTATCAAGTTCAATTAATGCGAAACCAATTAAGCAGTCTATAGTTAAGATATGTCAGTTTACTGCGCTTCATAATAATATTATTAGTGACAATCCTTACAATTGCACTAAAGATATTAAAAAATTTTATGAAGACAAAAATTTTAACAAATATGATATAAATGATGTTCTTTTTCTTGCCGAGCCTGCTGCTTGTCCGAAGGGATATAATCATTCTAAAATTGAAGAAAATATGCGACACAACAAAGATAAAACAAATACATATCAGGTGAAACGTATTTGTTTTAAATAATTAATATGGATATCTAGGGTTTTTAAATTCTGGGGTTTTTTTATTTTCTTTTTTAGCTATAAAACTTATTACGTCTAAATCTAGCGGAATATCATGAGTAATATAATCATTCCATAGTTCCTTCGTTACGTCCTTTACATTGTCTTCTATATTGACTGAAATCAATGTTGTGAATTCCGTTTTTTCTCTTAATTTCCTAAATGCTTCTTTTATTTCCTCATAAAATACCTTACCTTCTTCTAAATTATTTATGGCAAGATCTTTAATGTTATTATTCTGTGTGACAAAAATATTTTTATCCTCTATTAAACTTAACGTCCTTAATAGTAAGTTTTCTGCATAATCGTCATGTTCCACCTGATATACCTCTACACTTCCATCAAAATACATTGCTCTATCAACAATCTTAGTCAGTAACCCTAAATCATCTACAGTTGTCATCCCTAAATCAACTAAGTCGTTCTCATAATTTTCGATTACATCAATTACACTCTCTTCAATTTGAGCTAATTCTGGTGAACTATATGCATGTAGTTCTTCAAGATCTAATATTTCTATGTCGTAAAATTCTTCTGCGTCAGAAGTTACCTCTTGGATCATATCTAATACAGGACTTAATTCAGTCCTAATTTTATCAGCTAATGTCTCCTTGGTGTATCCTTGGTATTCGTAATCAATGTGAGCGCCAACAATTAAACCTTCTACTCTTTCGTAACTAATATTTATTGCCGTTAATGCATCTTCTAGATCTCTTACGCATTGGCCTTCAAATGCGCCTGCCACCAATACCTTATTAGCATACTTTAATTCTTTTTGCCAATCCTCTATAACAACAATATTATCTTCTTCAGCGTCATCTCTTGTGCTTTTACACCAATCAACGCCTTCCTTATTTTCCTTAGACCATTCAAGATAACACTCTTCATCTTCTGGTATACGCCAATTATAACCATACTCAGTAACCTTTAACATAATTCCTCTCTCACTACAAATATTAACTAATTTATAATGGTCATAATTTGTTTCTTCACCCTCAAATAAAGGCAATATTACTTGATCTATATTTGTATTCTTGATATAGTCGGTAACTTTCCCCATTTCATTTTCAAAACTTGTTCCCTCATTATTAAATCCATTTTCCCAGTAACTACTAAAATGATGAAGAATTAGTACATTCATTATATTTTCCTTTTTATTATATAATAATATTATAACATTATTTTTTAAAAGAACTATACATTAATTCTTCTCCAAAGATAATTTAACCAATATCAATATTAAACAGTTAAAATATACTTTTCTCCAAATCTTTTTTCATAAATTTTTATTGCTTCAGTTTTTTTATTATATTTTTTTCCAAATATTAATTGATCTACAAGGTAATTAAATCCATAAACTTTTTTACCTTCTTTTAAAGGAAGATCTTTCTGCCTAGCTATATATTCTAAAAAATCTGATTGGTTTAAATCAGCAACTTCACTCTCTAACTCTCTTGTCTTTACCTTCATTACTTTACAAGCAATTGATAAGTAAATTCCATTCTTAATCATTAGTGATAAAAATAATAAACTTAGCACACTGCACACAAGCACAAACAAAAAAGATAACTCAATATAATAACTCATTGAAAAAGCAAATATTAAGACCATTAAAATTCCCAAAAAATACATCTTTATCATTAAACCTAAATACTCAAACATTACCTTTCCTCAAAAAAAACACCATTTTCATTCAAACATATTCTTCTTAAAAAATCAATCCTTTCTCGACAATAATCTTACTCAATATTGACAATAAAATTAAACAATATACAGTAATCTCAATTAATATCTAAAAGTAAGGAAGAATATGTTTTTAAAAATCTCACAATTTATCAAAAACACTCAACAAGAAAATACAGAGTATAATGATAAGAAAAAATTACATATAGAAGTTAAACAAGAACTTAATATAAAAACCCCTCTTCATATTATTTGGATGAACATTTTTGCATTCCCGATTAAGTTAATGCATTTATGTACAAAATCATATTTATTTATTATTTTTGGTTTACTTGCAGTATTTATATACAACAATAACTTATCACTTTATCAACACTATGAATATAAAGTAAATAACATTATTCAACCAGAGAGCGCATTACTATTAGAAGATTATTCTTTTAAAATCAGCCAATATAGTCCTAATATAATAAAGGATGAGAACAAAACTGAATTTAGCGAAATTGATAAATTATTTATTACACAAAATAGCACAAAAGAAAGCGCTCTTTTAAAAAAAACTAAGCCTTATATTGATAATTATTATAGGTTAAATAATGATATCGGAAAATTCATTATTGGCACAAGTAAAAATGGCATTCAATTTTACCATGCAACCCTTTATAATAATTCAACTTATGAGCATTTAACTTCAGAAGCTATCAAAAATTATAAATTTAATTATGAAGACAAAAACATATTTAGCATTTTGGATAATTACAAGAAACACCAAAATACCACTTACTCTTTTGCAACCTTCAGACCATTATCACTTGAGTTAAAAACTATTAATTTTTTACCCAGTAAAAATGAGTCTCAAAAAACAGTTACTACTAAAATATTTAAAAACACAGAAGATCTTACTATATCATATTACAAATACCAATCAGTCTCAGAAGATTTTAATAATTTGGCAGAATTATATAATTCAACATTGGATTTTTTTCATATCTTTATTATTGTATCTTTATTTAATTCGGCAATATTTATAATCTTTTTAAGGCCAATAATTAAAAGAAAAAATTTAGCAGAATTTAATCGAGTTATTAAGTTAAAATATCCATAAATGTGACCTAAGTATATAAGATTATACGCCATATTCAAAGTATTTTAATAAAATATATTACTATCTATTGACAAACTTTACTAAAAAATTATACTACCTCAACAAACATTAATTAAAAGGATGAATCATGAATAAAAAAGTAAATACAATAAAAGGAGGTGGAATTAAATTAACTTCCACAATTAATATTTTTTTAATTTTCATATTTATGATTTTTATCATTATTGCTCTTTTTGGACAGATACTAAGATTAGATGCTAAATATATGGATTCTGAAATTATGTTTATGCCTCAGTATAACAATCATACTTCTTCTAAGTCTTTTGATATAATTGAGTCTTGTGAAGATAAAAATACACATAATTATATAAGTAAATTCACTGATCTACTCCTTTTTCCTTTTACAGGGAAAGATACTGAATATCTATATAATAAATCTTGTCAAGAACTTTATTATGACGCCAAATATTTAGCCTATAAACATAATAAGAATTTAGGAACTAATTATAATTATAATGGATTTGCATTATTTTACGATGGTAATTATTCCAGAAGTTTCCCACTTTATTTAAAAAATAATGAATTATATTATTATTTTGGAGAAAAATTTTCACCACAAAATAAATTATCAGATGAAGATTATAAGTCATTATCTATTAAAATTAATGATATATCTCTATACTATTCACGAGATTTTGAAGTAGCTAAAGATTATTGCAAGCAGAATGGAGACAAAGAGGTTAAAATTAATAAGCATAACAATAAAATTGTTTACACGATAACCAAAAATAATAAATCAACCTTCTCATATACATGTCAGTAATCTTTTTTAGTCGCCAATTAATATAATTGGCGACTCCAACATTACTAGCTTACTCTTTTTCTATCGGAATATATGATACTTTTGAAGCTTCTACATGATAATATGAGGAGCCATTCAAATCTTCTGGCAATATTGGGTTCGATTTAATCCATTTCTCTATCTGCAAATCAAACTCTGAAATTACAGTAATTGGGGTTTGCTTAGGTTTTTTGTAGTAATTATAAACACCAAGCTTAACATGAACTGGTATAACAAAGTCTTTCTTCTCTATATTTCTTGAATAATTAATCTTAATTGTGCCTTTAAAACCTAGATTGTTATCTTCAAACCACAAAAAGAACTTCTCTGTCCCTTCTTCATTTTCGAATAAAAATCGATCACCTTTTGAGCTTTTACCTCTTTGCCATATCGACAACAATCTTAATTTACCTAGTATTGGAAATCTAAAATTATAAACTGTCATTTTCTTCTCCTTTTATATGTAATTTTAGTATACAGTTTTTAAAACAACTTGTAAACATTGTTTTTAAATCCAACAATGATATCATTAAATAATGATTACTTTACAAAGGATGGCCTTATGTTTTTCTTCTCTACACTATTATTAATACTCAATACACTTATCCTATTGTTTAACTTATACCTTCATGACACTAGGTTTAATTTCCCTTACTTTGAATTAGCATTACCTTATACTCCCAATAACTACATTGTCCATTTTATCTCTTTCTTGTTTTTTTCTTTCTCTATTTTCATTTATTATTATTTATTTAAGAAATTTTCTCCTAGGTATAGAGTTTACATTGCCAACAAAGTTATTAAAAAAATAAGAAAAGATAAAGATAATTATAATAATGCCCAAAGACTATCCTATCTTAGAACTATTGATCCTTTTGTTTTTGAAGAAATATTGCTTTCTCTTTTTCAAGAACGTGGATTTAAAATAAAAAGAAATAAAAAATATACTGGTGATGGAGGTAGTGATGGTGTTATATGGTTTAACGGCCATAAAACACACATACAGGCAAAAAGATATAAAGCATATATCAATAAGGCACACATTATTAAACTACACCAATTAACGCTAAAAAGTAAGTCAAAAGGGATTTTTATTCACACTGGTAAAACAGGAAAAGGGAGTTTAGGTTCTGCGCAGGAACTTGGCATTGATATTGTTTCTGGGGATAAATTAATTCAATTTTTACTAGGAGAAAATATTTATATCTTTAATACGTTAACTCAAGTAAATTGCAAAATTAAAAATAAATAAATTAAAAAAGCAGGTATTTAACCTGCTTTTATTTATTAAAAATTTTTAACCTTTTCAAAAACGCTGTAGGTAATATAATTTTTTAAATCCAATTCTTTATACATTTCTGAAAAGCTTTTGTTTTTCCAAAAAACTTTCATCATTTCCACTAAATCTGTCGATTTAAATTTAAAAAGCTCTGCATAGGCCATTTGAGTTGTTTTGATTTTATCGAATTTTTCTGTTCCTAATAGATAGTTAACTAACTCTACATTATTTCTCGTTACTGCTATCATCAGGAATTTACCCGATCTTAATACTGGGTCTACTTTTAGTTCTTTTACAAAATAATCAAACAATATAATATTGCCTTTATGAGCAGATAATGTTGCCAAACTATTTATTTCTAATTTAGACAAATCAATGCCTTTCTTACTTAATACATTAATAATAAAACTACTTTCTTTTTTAGCCCTTATTAACCTTTCAATATAATTTCCGAGATCAGATTTTACCAACTTTTTAGATATTTCCATTAAAAAAAACCTTATTTTTCAAATTTAAACCCAATACCGCATTCACTGTAAACGGCAATTTTACTAACATATAAGCAATCAGAAATATTACGACTAATATCTTTGTTGATTTTTTCCAAAAAACTAGCCTCGCTCACAGTATGATTACTTAAGTCTTCACTCATTAAAATTTTAGCATGACTAGAAAGTAAACTAATTGCAATAGTCTCTGTCAGTGATGCTTTTATCATTTCTGTGTCAACACCTTTCTCATTAATAATGCCAGAACGCAATGCCTTTTCTATATCACATTTCTGGCTCTTTACATTTATATCTAAATCAAATAGATAGTTCTTATTACTTATTCTTCTTCTCAAAACCATATTTTTTACAGAATAATCCACTGCTGTTTTTTTTTTGAAATTCCAAAACATGTAATATCTCCGATTCTTAATTAAGTACATTATTGTATATTTTCTTTACGTAAAATACAAGCTATTTTCTAAATTTGTTGTTATGGTATTTTTCTAAATATGTTATAATGGAATGATAAACAACAATATAAGATGAGAATTAATGATGGATTATGATGATTATAACGATTATGGCGCAAGCGAAATCACAACATACATAACAGATTTTACAGAAGATGAACGTATTATCAGATTTTTTGAAACACTAGCAGAATCTTCAACAGAAGGCGCTAAGGAAGCTAGTCAATTTAATCATTCAAGTAGTGATATGGAAAAAGGACAAGATGCACTAAGTAGCATTGAATCACTTTATGAGGAATATCATGACCAAGTTGATTTCATTAAAATACTAGAAATTCCAGAGAAAAATGGTGGTGAAGATTATATCATATATCTTGAAAAATCCATTACTTACAAAGTATATAGAGAATTAATGCTTAAGGAAATAGCAGAGTATAACCCTCATTTTACCCAATATATTAATGACAATAACGAACTATTATTGCACACTCTATTTCGTGACAAGATTGTGATTAATAACGCAGACAAAATAAAAAACATCAGTAATACAGAAGCATTAACAGAATTCTTAATTGCCACTGGTATTTCTGCTAGCATTAATTTATTTCAACATAAATATAGATTAAAGCAAAGGGATGATGATAGTTTAACTGATTTTACTGAAAGTGAACAACAATATATAAATCATTATATCACTGAGCAATCACATAAATATTATCAAAATATCTTCGGTGATCCTCGTAGATCTAGACCAGAAACTTTTACTATTGAAGCGAAATTTAATGAAATTATTCCATTTTTAAATACAATTGAGTTTTATAAAAAAAATGAAAAAAATATTTCACAAAACACCGAATTTAATTTAGGTCAATATAGTAATGTAAAGGATCTTCATTATGCAATCACAACTAACACACTTATAGAACTCAATAAAAATAATATTAATGAAGGACTAAACTTTAGACCTTCAAAAATAAATCAACTTCAAAATCACTTACTTAATATTTCCAAGAAAGAAATTCTTAATTTAAGCACTGATTTATCAAGAAGTAATATTCGCAGATATAATCAACTAACTACTAGTGTCGATACACTTAGTTTTTCAAATAAAATCATTGAAACATTCACTGAGTATAAAAAGTATGAAGCATTATTCAAAAATCACAAATCCTTACCAGAAGATCACCCTCTTTATTTTAATATTTTTGAACATGAGGATATAGAAAAAATAGATGATTTTTTTAAATTTGCTATAGAAAGAAATCAAATAAAATTGTATGCCAAAAGGTTCCTAGGTTCTTACCTTAAATTAATGAATGAAAACTCTTATGATTTATTTAGAGTTATTAAAGAAAAATGTCTAAAAAAAGAGGTCATTCGTAGTGAATTACAAAAAATAGCACTATTTAAAGACTCCAATACTCTCAATAATGCATTATTTAAGTTAATTGAACTCAATAGTCTCAGTGCATTAAGCACTATGTCTACCATTGAAAGTAAAAAACTTGATGTGGATGTTATAAAAAACAGTAGGGAACTCCTTATTGTTGTTCCTAATAACTTTAATGCTTCAAGTACCCTCGGCTCCAACCAATGGTGTATTTCAAATTCCGCATATCATTTTAATCGATATTCCTCAAAAGAAGGTGGAACAAAACATGCTTTTATATATGATTTTACAAGAACTGAAAACGATCCTTTATCTAAAATAGCCATCACTGTTAACGCTGACCTAAAAATTACTGATGCATTTAATAAAAATAACCGCAATATTCTCACTGATATTTATGCGTTACTTGCTGATAATACAATGACAACTATTATGAATGGCATTACTTATTTACAAGAAAATAATCAAAATTACTTGATTTTTAAAAACATCACTGAAAAAGAGGAATTAAATATCAATTCTATTACGAATAATTTAATTAATCCTATTGATTTCTATAATTATTTATTAACGACTGATAGGGGTGGAGACTTTCTTTCAAATAATGTACTATCAACTCTTCAAGCAACCGATATTATTAAGCATTCATTCGAGACTGAGCCTAATGCTTTGGATAAAATATCTCAATTTAAAGTTGCTGTAGAAATGGCAGCACCAGAAATAAGCCTCAATGTAGAAGATATAATATTTAATTATAAGAAAAATAAAGCAGATTTAGATAAATTTCTTACCAATAAAAATATTAACCCAATACAACGAGTCAATAAAATATCTCCATAATATACTATAATATCATAGTTGTTTTAATTATAATTATAACTTGCATACCCCATTACATTGCTATATAATATTCTAAAATAATAGGAGTCCTTTTTTTTTTATGAGTAATAAACAACTTAAGTTATTATTAAATAATATTAATAGTGAAGCTGAAAAATCAAAAAACAATAAAGAATTATTACAATCAGTTGCTCTTGCTATTGATTATGGCAAACCAATTAAATTTAACCTAAATGCGGCCATTTCGATAATGTTCTCTAATGTTATTTTGGGTTCCATTGGAACGTACTTACTATTAACCGAATTACTTAAAGAGGTCAATGAGTGGTTTATTATTAGCTTTGTAGCAGCCAATGTTGTATCATTATTTTATTTCACTTATTTTTGCTTTTCAAAAAATGACCTTATTAATAATATTAGTGAATATATTGTAAAAAAAGACACATTACAAGATAATGACATTCTGGAAATTGATTTGAATAACTCTATATTTAAGGGATCAAAAAATATACAGAATGAATTTCAAGAATTTAATAGAGGAAATTATTCAAGACATTTCTCAAATGCATTTTTAGTCAAAAAAGAAAGTACATTAACTAACAAATCTCTCTTTCTTTATCAGTTCCACTATGTTGATAAACAAACAATACAAGTTCCAGTTACATCAACTAATGCACAAGGCCAAACAACTACAACAATGACAACTCAAACAATATATCATCATTATAATCGATATGGTATTATTTATGACCTGCTTTTAGCAAAAAATATCAAAGTATTAAGCGATAAAACACCCAATAATTCTGTTGAATACAATTCTTCTTCAATTGAATTCTCTGAGCAATTTAATGTTGGTGCTAATTCGGAGCTAGAAGCAGCGAAGTTTTTAAAACCGCCAATTATTGAACTTATCTTAAAGATCAATAATCTTATTTCCAGTCCAAACATTGAAATTAATCGGAATGGTCTTATGTGCTTATCATTCAACGATAGTGATCTATGGAAAGCTAAGACAACAAAAACTCTGTCAGAGCCACAATTGTTTTATGATGAGCTATCACAACATGCAGAATTAAATAAACTAGAATCTCTTTTATCTTGTATTACTCAACTTGAAACCAAACTTTCATAATTAATTATTTTAAATAAGGAAAAAAAATATGTCAACATTAGCAATCACTTTTTCAACATTAGGCTTTATTCTTCTCGCAATCTTCTTATATTTCATTGCAATTCGCAATGGGATCATAAACTACAAAAATAAAGTAAAACGCTCATGGTCTGATGTATTAGTTTACGAGCAACAGAAAAACAAAACCATACCAAAGCTTGAAGAAATTACAAAACAATTCAGTAATTACGAAAAAGATTTTCAATCTAAGATTGTCGAATTAAGAAATTCAAGACAAGAACTTTCAGAAGACAAAATAGATATTAATAAGCTCAAAGAAGTCAATCAACGATCAGAAGAATTATTAAAGGCAATTAACATTACAGTTGAGAATTATCCAGAGTTAAAAGCAGGATCTGCATTCTCAAAACTTATGTCTGAGGTTATTGAGCAGCAAGATAACATTAGTTCTGCCATTAGACTATTTAATAATAACGTTGAGATCTTCAATACTAATATTCAAATTTTTCCAAACAACATTGCAAACAATATATTTAATAAAGAAGATCAACTATCCATGTTTAAGACAGATGTAGGTTCTGAAAGTGGATTTACACCAGATTTTAAGTGAATAACCACACCCTAAAGGATGTGACTTCTCATTGAAGCCAAATTCTCAGGACTCAAGTTGCTTCGGCTTCTTGTGGTTATTTTAATCCCACTTTTTAGTTGAAAAACTAAAATATGATATATTTTAAGAAAAATAGTGCATTATTACCTTAAACCATTTCAATTTTTACTTACCCATATATTGAATATCACTTTATTAATGCTATATTTACTTATAACAATATAAGGAAATAATATGTTTTTAAAAAAAATAAATATACCAAACACTCATATCAGAGTTAACGCTAAAAATCTTGAAGATTATGAGAAAAAAACTCATGATTTCATTTCAACAATAAAAAAAGATTTTAAATACAACTATATAGAATTTAGATCTGATGAAAAAAATGTAGATCAAAAGCTTGATAACGGACTTATTGTTAATAATGATAATAAGTTTTTAAATTTAAAAGATTATTACTCTATATATTCCTTAATTACAATATTTGTTAAAAACAATAAACAATATAGTTTTAATCCAGAATTCAGCCACTTCTTAGTTAACTTACTAAAAAGTATATATCCGTCAATTTTATTAAAAATATCAACTCTCAATTCCATATCAATTAATGACATCCTATCTTTAATTCAAAACCATAGAAGTCTTAATGCAAAATATGACACTTACCTAACAAAAGATTACTCTGAAGATGAAATCTTGGATGCTTATGATGAAAATATTTGTTTTTTCAATTTAGATAAAATACTAAATGACATGAAATTAACCGATTTCAACATAACCCATGCAGATATAAAATATGAAAATCTCTCACTCATTAAGCAGCCTATTCACTTTACCAATGTTGATTATTTTTACAAAGAAGTTATTTTTCTTGCAATAGCATTAAGGGTAATTTATACACGCAGTGTTGCCAGCCTTTATAAAACCAAAAAGTATGAATTAGTTCAAGTCGATTTAGCCTCAAGAAAAGAGCTGTTTATTATACTTAATGATCACATAGGTGCAGAATTACCTTCCCCTTCTCATTACGCCCAATTAAGAGCAGTAGGTATTAGGCTTATTTATCCAAATCTTAAAAATACTTGTTGTACAAATAAAGAATATCTCGCTAACACTATTATTGCCGATCTTTAATTAACAAAAAAAATAGAAAAATTAAGCATATTAGTCTATCTATTGGTTGCAGTTTTTCAATTAATATAATCAAAAAAAACTCCTTATTGACTTTCCCTAAAATAACCATACAATAAGACTACTTTAATAAGGAGCTATTATGATCGGTTATTCTGAAGAAAAATATGATGTAACAAAACATCTTACAACAATACATAATGGCATTAAGCAAATTACAGAAATTAGAGTGCCTAAACCTGCTATTTTTGACCCGATAATGCAAAAAAATATACATCTTATGGAGAAGAAATACAACTACATAACTTGCGATGAGAATACCCTCCCATATATATCAATTTCATTAATTAATAATGAGAATGTTGAAATACTCGATATTCTCCTTATTTATCATTGTTCTGACAAAAATAATAAATGGAATAAAAAAAATGACCTTGAAAAAAAAGAACTAATGATGGAAGATTGGAATAACATTAATCATCTAAAAAGTGATTTTATACTAAAAAATGCTAATGCTTATGAGCGCATTGAATTTCATACCACTGGATTTACAAAAGATGGGTTTACCACTATGTATTAATTTTACAAATTAATATCAATACATAACATAATAATTATTAATTTAAGGAATTAATTTTGAAAAAACATATTTTAGAGGTCATTGAAGATGAAATGCTAATTAAGAACCTATATCATAAAGTTCAGAAAGTTAAGAAAAAAGTTATTTATTTTAACAATAAAATCAATAAAAGCAAAAATAAGTTATATGGTTATATTTTTCTTGGACTTTGCATTTACCCTTCATATCTACTTTTTAGTTTAATATACAATAGTAATTTTGAAGTTAACACTGTTAGCATATCTTACATTGCATTAATTTTTTTTACTACAATTATATTTAATGGCGGCTTATCATTAATTTTACGAAACCTTATTATTGAAAAAACAAATAAGCCTTTTAAATTAAATAAAAAATGCGATCTAGAAAAACAATTTTTACACTCTAAAACTACGTATAACCAAAGATTAACCAATTTCTTATTGACCTTCGAAAAAACACTTCTCATTCATGAGGCAGATTATTTAAAAAATTGGTATCTCTCTCAATACAAAGACGAAGATGCAGCCTATTACAATATTCTTTCTTGGGGAATTTATAATTCAACTCCTGAAATATTAATTAGTAATATGGAGCTTATTTCATTTAAAATTAAAGACAAATTTAACCTAGAAATACAAGAAAAACTATTTAATTCAATTCAGGAGGTTATTGAGAAAGGAAAGATAAAAATAATAGAACCTCCCAATCATCTCTTTAAAAATAATATTAAAAACAAAAACAAAATTATTGTCAAACAAATTTAATCTATATTATATTAAAGAGTAGATTTTTATATTTTCCACATTAAGGTTAATGCTTAATGTTTAATTTTAGATTAATTAATTGATTACTTAAAGAGCATATTGTATGATATATCACCATCTCTTAATTGAGCCATTAAGAACATCATCTCTTCTGGGCTTCTACTTATATTGCAGCCGAAATTATTAAACCAGTCAACAACATGATTTGAACCATTTTTCTGTTGTTCCACTGCGTGTCCAAAAAAACACTGCTTATCCTTGTAGAAGTCCATTGTTGACATTACCTCACCATTATACCAGTTGTTGGTTTTAAATGTCCTAACACTACTCAATATATGCTCTCTATTGGTTTTTAAAAACCACTCTCTTAACTCCATACTTATTTTCATTTTTTTCCTTACTAAATTACAACAATATTGTTACTCAATATGTTAAATATTATATTTGCCTAACTTTATTAACCATTATTTTTCTAGAGTTTTCTATTACATTATTTGCCTCATTAATGATTTTTGAATTATAAGTAATATTAATTTTACCTTCTGCCTTTAGCATATATATATTTATTAATTCAGCTTGAACTTCTTCATCCTTAATAAAGTCAATTAATTTAAAAATATTATCTTTATTTGCCTTTAAATCATCCACTTCATGACATTCCATATATTCCTCTAAATAATATAATATATTATGGTCATACATATTAAATTCAACATGACTTAATGAGCCTACGTTCAATATTTCCTTCTCAATATCAGTTAATTTATCAAAATAATTATTTATCATTATCTGCGATTTTAAATCAATACTACCATTATTATTTATTTTCTTCAGTAAAAAATTTTCATTATTATCGCATTTCCTATAAAAAGAACCTTTTACATTGTTCATAATTTTATTAGTAAAAAAATTCTTATTAAAAATTGTCTCTGCCATAATAACAGCATTAATTAAAATAGTCACACTAATAATAGTTTTAAAAAATATATTATCAAATAATTCTACCGTATCTATTTCTAACAATATAAAAAGGGGAATCATAAATAATAATAGAGTAGGTATTATAAACAACAAGTTCATTAAATGGTTTTTTTTATTTATTTTCTCAAAAATACCATCTATAGAGTTCTTTAACTCCCCTATTTTTTCCAAATTATTAGCCAAATTAGATATTTTCATATTTACTTCCCCTACCTCTATTTTACATTAAATTATATTTGTTTGATTTTACCAGCCATTTTGTTTTTCAATAAATTATTTGCTATATTAACAACTTCGGAACTATATATTCCATATAAATCATCTTTTATGTTTTCTACTTTTCTCATATATAAATTAATTAAATCTTCCTGTTCTTCTTCATACTCTATATGATCGATTATTTTAAAAATATAATCCTTGTTTTTTACTAGCGTTTTAATTTCGTTACCCGCAATATACTCTTCTAAATAGTTCACTAGCTCAAAATCATATACCTTAAAATAAGTATTACCTATCACTCCAAATTCAAGTAACTCTTTTTCTATATCACTCATTTCGTCAAAAAAAACATTTAGCATTTTCTCAGATTTTACATCAATTTGCCTATTATTTTCTACAACACTCTTTATTATACAATTCTCGAACTTATTTTTTTTATAAAAAAAACTCCTTACTTTATTCATGATATTATTAATAAAAAAATTTTTTTCAGATAATACAAAAATTACACTCAACACATAAGTTGAGATTAGCATTCCAATAAAAAATTTATTTAATAAACCATTAAAAGATAAAAGAATTAATACAGCCAATGACATTAAAGGGATTAATAACGATATATTTATTAGGTGATTTCTATGATTTACTTTCTTAAGAATATCCTCTAACTTTTTTTCTAAATAATATATCTCATCTAAATTATTTGCCAATTTTTTTATTTCCATCTTTTATTTCTCCTAAATAACATACTTTAAACTAATAATGAATTAAAATAATCAGACTCCAAACACTCTCTCATTTCATCTTTAAATTTTTCTGATTGATAGGTGTCTGAGTAAAATTGGTTGGTTTTTTTATTACAATATTTTGCAGATTTACGATTATTGTTGTTTTTATATTTTTTCTTGTTTGTCGCATAAAATGGAATAAATAATGTAAACCACTCCAATAAAACCTCTTCCGATTCTGTCTTATGATTATAATTTTTAAATTCAATTAAAACTCTCTTATTTCCACGCTTTAGTAATTTTGCCTTACTTCCTCTACCCAATTTACCGTCTTCAAAGATTAATACTTTTTTCATTTTAATAAAGCTCCGCAAAATTATTATTAAAGATAATATTACAATCTAAATGAGTATAAGTCAATATTTATTTCAACACAAATAGCAATCAGTATAAGTATTTAACATAATTTTCCATTGACACAATATATTGCTTATGCAATAATTACGTATATTTTATAGGAATAAAAAAATGAAAATACTAAATAATAAAATTGTTAAAGTCGAAAAAATACAAAAAGAAATTGAGGTTTTGCCAAGGGAAAGCCCTCGAAGATATCAAACTGTAGAAGCGAACAAATATACAGCTTCTATTTGCGCCTCTGGTTCTTCTGAATTTATTTATTACAAGAAATTAATGGATCAGGCACTTCAAGAAAACTCATTAAATCCAAAAGATTTTAATTCAGAACACATACTTTACGCAAGTGCATTCACTTATCAATTAATTAGTGAAGATTGGGAGTTTATAGGAGTTTGTGCAGACATGTGGATGAGCATTCAATTAAATTCAACTGAAAGTGAAGATATCATGATTATTGAATGTGATTCTATGGAACATGGTTTATTCGCGGCATTTTTAATTGCCAAAGAATTGAGAATAAATAATGGTTTTTAGATTGTATCTCTATTAATTTTTATCATTCTTTCATAGTTATATAATTAAAAAATATAAAATTAATCTTTATACAAAACATAACCAAGAATATAAATCTCGGAATTATATCCAGTATTCATACTACTTGTTGACTCGGAATGAACACTAGCTAAACCTGCATTGTTAGAGAATGATATATATGATTGCCAAACACCATTTACATATGGTGTTATCAAATTACACTTTGTACTATATATATATCAATACTCTGATCATGTTTATTTACTGCTTCACGATTATCAAAAAGAATACGATATTCAGAAGAAGTGACCCAATGAAAACCTTCTGGGATCGGTAAACTATAATTTTTATTCGTATTGTTAGTGCGAACATAATAAATATTTGGGTTAAAATTTGCCTGATTAACACCGTTACAAGAGTCTTGGCCTCTCAATACCCATTGCACTGAATCAAACGGATTATAACAGATATTACTTACATTATTTAGCACTTCTGGTGACTCGCAAGTTACTAATTCTGGTTTAGTTTGAATTTGCACTGAATCCTTATAGGATAGGTCATTAATTATCACCTTGTATTCCGCAGACTTCACGCCTAAACTCATTAATGATAACAACAATAATGATATTATTTTATTTTTCATAATCAACCTTTTTTTATTTTATAATAACATATATATATACTATTATAAGTAGATGTCAAATTAACATTGAAGTATAGTAAAAAAATGATAACCTTGTAATTATTACAACTTAAAGGATATTAAATGAATACTTGTTTAGGAAAAATAATTCGTCAAAGAATTAATATATTTAATAAAAACTACATATTAAACAAAGAAGATATTGAAAGTGATATCTCAATATCTGGAAAAATAGAGCACACAAGTCATCATTTATTTTACATAATAAATCAGTTGAAAGGTAAATTAAATTTAATAATGTTTATGGACGAAAAAATATTACAAGAATATTTAAAAACATTAAAAGATTCTGAAAGAAGAAGTATATCCATAAGAAATCTATCTAGTGACTCAAGATTACTCACTAACTACACATTAGATAAAAATAATACTATTATTTTCTTAATGGATAAACCCTATCAAAATATAGAACTTTTAGAGAAAATTCATAACATTTACAATTTAATACCTATTAAACACCTAAAAATAGTAATAATCAACAACAATATTAATATTGGTAGAGCCATTTATATAAATATAGAGAAATATAAAAAAATCAACCATTCAAAAAACATTAGCTTATTTTGCCTAAGTAACGAACTTAAACATTCATTAAAAACAAACATTAATATAATACATGCACATTACGATCCAAATTACTCTGAGGTTAAGTTTCGTAATTTATTTCAAGATAAATACAGCCATATAATCAGGAACATTAAAACATTAAGTAATGAAGATTTTTTTATAATTAAAAATATAGGTGCAGAGCTTCATTTTTGCAAATACAATTACGTTCAAAATAATGAATGCATAAATATTAAAGATTACTTCAATAATGAGATATCGATTAAATTAAGATATTTTTAATTATAATAAACCTAACTTAGATGAATTAGTCATAAATTATATCAATTAAAAGAAGAAGAACAAATTAATGAAAAATTGTTCGTTAAAGATAAATTTCTTCATCAATTAATAAGTTCTTTAAATTACAAACTATTTATTAATAAACTTATTTATTTCCACTGAAATTTCTTTTAATTTTCCAAACGATTCTTCAGTCCATAAGGTTATTTCCTTATTATCTTTGAACTCTAAAATTAAACTATATAGTTCTTTATTTTCTGACTTTTCAACCTTCGCCCGTCTCAAACTCTTTATTTCTCTACTTTCTCTTAATTTCATAGTTTTTTTCATTAAATTACTTTGATTGTCTTTTATTTTTATAAAATTTTCGTCAAATGCAACATTTTTTTTCTTAAAAAAATCAACCAAAATAATAGACATTATTCCAAACATACAGTTATAAAAAATTACAAAAAAAACCAATAAAATTAAATTCCTTATTTCTATAATATTTTTTGCATTATTAAAACCTTCTATGTTTATGAAAATGGTAAATATAGATAAAATAAAATATAAAAAAATCATTATCATCAACTTTTTGTTTGACAATCTATTTTCTTCTATAATTAACTTGCCTTGTTCCCTCTTTATTTCTATTTTCTTCATTATCACAAAATTCCCTTCTTCACTATTTAGTTTTGTATTATTGACCAATACACCTTCTTACTTTAATATATAATACAACACTAGTCACATCTGTATTTTAGATATGAGTATCCAAATAAACTAATAAAAAACTATTCTACTTCAGTATGTAAATATAATAAATCCTGAACTTTATTTATAATAAAATCAAGTTTTTCCTTTTGATTACCATTGCCACAATATTCAAGAACTCTTAAGTAAAAATCAATCGAATTTTCAAGATCATTGTATTCGCATTCTTGATTATTTTCACTGTATTTTTCTTCAAGATCAGTAAATTTATTTTGAAAAAAATCTTCAAGTTTCTCAAATTTTACATCTTTAAAAACTCCTTCTTCAACTTTTTTTCTGTATGGAATAAGATCTAACAAACAAACATCATCGCATTGAGAACCAATAACAATAAAATTATTCATAATTTTATTACACTTATCTTTTTCAAAATAATCTATTTCTAATGAAACAAGAAAAACACCATTTATTTCAACAGCATGTATTCCTTGATATCCATATTCTGATTTTAAGGTATCGTAATATTCTTCATTAATTTCACCAAGTAATGAATGCAGCTCTTTTTCATCCCGACAAATAACAGAAGTTGCGTAATCACTTCCCAAAAAAAGATCTGCATCATCAAGTGACTCTGGTTGTTTCTCATCTTTTAAATAGAAAATATGATAATTATATTTTTTAGCCAAATTTTCAACTTCTGCATTAACTACAACGTGTTCAAATACCATATAAACCTCTTTATTTTTTCATTAATTCTTTTAAAAAATAATATTTAGCAGCCATCTTTCCTTTACTATACTTATTTTCTAAATAATATTCTTTTTCAACATATTCTTTATCATTAACATATAATTCTTTCATTGATTTTTTTAATTCATTATATTGTAAATCTGTCAATATTGATTTAATAAAATCTACGAAATTCTCAATTAATTTTATTTTTTCCTGATTTATTTCTATATTTTTTACAGATAACACACTAGCTGGATTAGAATATTCATCAGAAAAAATGTCTTTACAATCTGCCTCACCTATAATATACCAATAAAAATCATTAAATGTATCTACCCATCCACAAGACTCACTACAATGTCTTGAACCCAAAAGCATATAACGCTCAATGAACTCACTTATATCTTTAATTTGTTTGTTTTTTAATTTTATTTTCCTATAATTATCTATATAGTCAGATCTTAACATTAATTCTCCCCTTATGTTTTTCCTAAACCAAACTAAAATTTATAACCTAATAATGAAGTATAGCAGGATTTTGCAGATTTGTACATTATTATTTGCCAACTCCAATAATAAAACTTATTTAATTTTGTTGGAGTAATTGACTTTTCATTATTTTAGAATAATAGTTTCCTAAAAAATATTGATCAAATGGAACATAATCATGATTTAAATGAAATAATGAATAATAAAGTATATCTAGCCTTAGATATCCCTTATATATCTTTACTTCTTTATCTTTGATATTGATATTTTCTTGTTTTTTAGACTTTAACATTCTTAGACAAGTATAAATTAAGGAAAAATCATGCAAGATTCTTTTATATTTAATAATTTCAATCATTTCCTTATCTTTAGTTAACTCATAAATGAACTCTTCTGATATTAAATTCTCAAAATACAAACTTACTACTTCACTTCTTTCTAATTTATCTATATCAATAATTAAGTCTTTAAATAAATCTTCGACTGCATGACCGAATTCATGTGCAAATGTAAAAATATCTTCTAAATCCATATATTTTTCTTTTCTATATATTTTCGGTGTTATTACAGCTACTTTATTTTCAGAAGGAGAATAATAGCCTTCAGCTTCTTCCACTCTTTCTTTTGTTTTAAAATTTATATTTATTTTTTTGTTTGAATTTAATATTATTTCAAAAGAATCATTAGATAAGTCAGATACATTATATTTTATATTAAATTTAAATTTTTCCTCTAAATACTTAAAGTACTTTGTAATTGTCTTTTCTTTATCATAATATAAATTATTGCTTTTCATTAATTGCTTTATAAAATAAAAAATTTCATCTTCTTGATTGCTTTTAAATTTTGAAAATATTTCCTTATGTATCTTATTATTTTTTAATTTATTTTTCGCTTTTTTTAATTCTTTAATTAATAATTTTTTTTTATTTCTTAATTCCTCTTTTGAATAATTTTCTTTTATATTATTGTATCCAAAAATTTTTTTATTTTTTTCTATTTCATCTTTTAAATTACCAACAACATCTTCATATATTTGTTTTTTTAATTCCTTATTTTTAAATGTGCAGAGAAAAATATTATAATAATCGATATTAAAATATATATTTTTATTTTTTTTGAAATAATTTTCATTAAAATAATCTTTTAATTCATTATCTAAATAAACCATTTCTTCTTTTATTTTTTCCTGATTTAACAAATCTAGTTTCCTTTATTGTTTTATAAATTCGTAACCTTCATTTAGCTTGGCTTTTTTTTCTTCACCAGCAATACATTCTAGACAATAAAAAGTATCTTCTTCCGTGTTATGATTGTATACTACTTCGAGTGCTCCATCCATAACTATAAATTGACCGAAACAATAATGATTAAAATCAATTTTTGATTTTTCAAAATGTTCCTTAATTAAATTATAAATCTCTGGATACTTTTCAGTGAAAATAATGCCTCTATATATTTCTTCTCTATCTTTATAGTGTTTTTGAAATACACATATTTCCTCTACAATATCAACTCTAAAATATATTGAACAGTATATTTCATTATATTTAACTTCGTTTATTTTTTTAGTGTAATAGGCGAAATATTGGTCATCTTCCATTACAAAGTGATCGAATTTAAAGTCATTTAAATTATAACCTCCTTCTTTTGCCTTAAGACTCATAGTATTGAATTGCTCATGGAAGTTTTTTTTAAAATATTCTTCTGGAAAAGATTTTGTTGTTTTTGTCATCTTATTATACCTTTTTTATTTTTAATATAAAAATTATTATACCATATAAAAAATTCAAAGTCTATCGATATTGAGAAAGAGCACTCCGTACATAGCTGCGTAGCAGTTTGGGGGAGGTGAATTTCGCTTTCTTTTTGATAGCCTAATTTTGTTTTCTAACACTTATTGACTTCTTGCATAAAAAAGTGATAATTGAAGTCAACTTTTAGGAAAACTATGGCATTACGTACTGAAAATTTAAAAAATACAATTTTTTTATGTGTATATAATGGTAGTACTTTTATTGGAGAATAAAATGAAAAGTTTTTTTTTGTTTATTGTAATTTCATTACAATTTGTTATATCATTATTATTATTTAAAAATATTTTTATTGAAAACTATCCATTTCATAGTTTTTCTGGAATTTTCCTTTTATTAATATGGTGGATTTCTTTGGTTTCCAGCTTTTTTTTAGTAAAAAACAACAACAAATACAAAACCATTACCAAAGTCATATTTATTTGTTTTTATTTGTTTTCTATGTTTTTCATTTTGGCAGCATTAGAGCCAACAATAAGATATAGAAAAGATCATGATATTTTTATTAAATTATAATTATCCTCAAAACTTTTCAAAAACTAAACCTTCTAAATATTTACCATAATTACAATTTTTTAAGTTTAATTCTTTAATGAAATTTTTAACAATTTTTTTATCTAATAAATGTTTTTTATCAATTTTAATTTTAATAAAAAAAAGAAATTAAAAATAAAGAAAAAATAATTAAAAACTATATGAAAAAAATAATTTCGTTTTCTCCCTCTATATTAAAACAAAATCCTCATCATGATTACTTAATTCTTCAATGCTTTTTATAAATAATATTTACTTATATCCTGACTTACAACGCAATATTTCATATAATATATAAAAATTGGAGAAGCCAAAATGATTGAAAAAAAAATAAGTGTCGGTATGACCGCTACGCAAGGAAAAAAGAAATTAGTGATTGTGAGACTAGTTATTCCTAAAAACCCAAACAACGAAGATCATGGCACTGTTGAGGCTTGGATAAGCAATGACACTGATTATGGTGGAAACAATTGCGAACATTATTGTTATATTAACTATCATAAATTCTTAACCAATATGAAATTACCAGACAAACAAAATTTTCTATCGATATTGAGAAAGAGCACTCCTTCCATAGCTGCGTAGCAGTTTGGGGGGAGGTGAATTTCGCTTTCTTTTTGGTAGCCCAATTTTGTTTTCTAATACTTATTGACTTCTTGCATAAAAAAAGTAATAATTGAAGTCTACTTTTAGGAAAACTATGGCATTACGTACTGAAAAAATATTAATTAAAAAAGGTCATTCGGATTAT
>Ga0210025_1000116_pt1 | contig 118643 bp, 109 predicted proteins | sample CryGeyme20150102_FD_183989 | JGI IMG/M metagenome (GOLD analysis project Ga0210025, IMG submission 183989) | Groundwater microbial communities from Crystal Geyser aquifers in Utah, USA - Crystal Geyser metaG 2015-0102 (SPAdes) (version 2) | ecosystem: Environmental > Aquatic > Deep subsurface...
TGGCAGCCGGGCTCGGATCATCTGTCGCGGTCCTATTCCATAGCAAACGCGCCGACCGGCGATGGCCGGATCGAGTTGCAGTTGCGCCGCGTCTCCGGCGGGCGGTTGCCCGCATCTGGGCGCTGCTGGCACCGCAGGCGGTGCAGGTGTCGGGCACGGCGGGCTTTGGCCAATACCTGCCGGTCTGCGCCCTGCGCCTGCCCGAGGCCGATCTTGACCCGCTACTTGAAGATGAAGCAGGGGCCTTGGTGCGTCTGTTGTGGCGCGACCGGCAGGACCGGGCGCTGAAACCATCGGTTGTCGCCGATGAACTGGCGCGCGATACCTGCGCGCGGGTCGGTGGCCTGTCGCTGATCGGGCGGCGCTCGGCGCTTGATCTGCACGACCGCCACGATGAGACGGCGGCCGAGGCCGCAGCCCTTGGCCTTGCGCCGCGCAGCCTATTGCCGTTCCTGATCACGGTCGAGATGCTGTGCATCGAGCGTGCGGCGTTGCAGGGCCTGCACGACCGGCTGACCCGCTCTGCCCCGACGACGGTCGATGGCCTGCTGGCCTTGCGCGCCGATGTGGCGACCGGGCTGGAGGAATACTACGGCACGACGCTGGCCGGCACCCGGTTTGGCGACGAGGTCAGTCTGGCGGGCGAAGACATTCTGGGCATTACCAACCTGTTCGATGCTGTCATAGACCGCCTCGATATGGTCAGCTTTACCCTGACGACCCACGCCGAACAGCGCATGACGCTCTTGCAATTCTGGCTGACGGTGGTGTTCGGCGCAACCGAGATCGGCTTCATCGCCTCGAGCATCGCGACCTGGTATTACGACAGCGGGCTTGCCACGGTGCTGGCCTGGACGGTCGGCGCCACGGTCGTGTCTGCAATTGCGTTGATTGCGGCGCTGCGGAACCGGTTGCGGTCGTGAGCGAAAACGCAGAGGTTGCCCGGAGACCGGGCAGCCGCTTTGGCGCAATCAAAACGCGTCAGTTGGTTTCGATCGACGCGACCGGAAGACCCTTGACATAGCCCAGCGGCGCGATCTGGCGGTTGCCCCATTTTGCCTCGACCACCGGCATCAGCGCATCGCGCAGCGGGAATTTCTCGTCCAGCTTGAAATCGCCGACATGCTGCGCGTTGGTCAGGCCGTAGGCATGGCCGGCGACGTTCTCGTGGATGCGCAGGCCGGTCAGTTCGGCCCCCGCCGGCGAGGTCAGCAGCCGCACCGGTGCGGTCATGCCGTCCTGCCAGGCCCAGAGCACGTTGTTGAGGCGCATGGACGAACTGTCCTCGCCGACAAACAACGTCTTGTAGGCCGAGGACCAGTAGAGGTTGTCGGCATTGGCGATGTGATCGACGCTGGCCGTGTCGCCCCATTCGTCGGCCTCCGCGAGATCGACGCCCAGAAGGCCCTGCGGCACACTCATCGACACCGGCACATCGGCGCTTTCGATGGGGTTGCCGTCGCTGTCCATCTGGCCCTCGGCTAGCGGCAGGGCATAGACGCCGCCCGCCTTGAGCTTGCCCAGGCGGATGTGGTCGCCGGCGGCACCCGTGCCCGCGCCTTCTTCCATCCCCTTCGAGATGTCGGTGATGGCGAGGAAGGCGCGCTTGCCCTCGGGGTCATAGGCCAGGCCCTCGGCCTTGTTGAATTCGGTCGTGGCGCCCCTGTAGGCGGCATAGCGCATGGTTTCGAGGAAGGCTGCGGCGGTCTCGTTCTTCACCTTGAGGTATTCCGGCGTCTTGGACGACCCGGCAAAGACCTCGATGAAACCCTCTGTCGGCGCGTCCGAGACCTCGAAGATGTCCGAGAACGTAATGCCGCCCTCGACCAGAGCCATGATCGCGTCATCGCTGGCATGGCCGAGCTTCACCCACTGCAGATCGAAACTGCCACCGGCTTCGGCCGACTTCTGCTCCAGCTTCGCGGCGTAGAGCGAGCCAGAGGACAGATCGCCCGCGCGGTCGGCCACGAACATCGTCATGTGGCGGTTTTCGCCGTCATGCGCGGTGATGAGGGTGCGCTGGTCTCCCAGAACTTGGGCGAGCTCATAAGTGCCGCGGCCCATGGCAAAATGCTTGGTCACCTCGGTCGAGCCATCGGCACGGATGCGGATTTCCGGCGTGATGCCGCGCCAGTAGGGCGAGGCCAGCTTGCGGCCGCCGTGATAGAGATGGGTGAGCCCACCGAGATCGTCGCTGCGGCCGGTGGGGTCCACCGCACGGTCAGCCTCGACCTGACGCGCATCGACGCCGTAGTTCTCTTCCGACGACAGGAAAGTGCCCCAGGGCGTGGTATTGGCGTTGCAGGCCCAGACGAGGCCGCCGACGGCGGAAAAGTCGATCGGGCGCTGCGCGACGGGCGTCAGCCTGCCGGTGTCGGGGTCCTGCGTGACCTCGGTCAGCAGCATCGTGGTGGGCAGGTTGTTGCCCCAGCTGCCGTCCTTGCCGTTGGCGTGCTTGAAGGCCCAGCCGGCATGGTCGCGCACTTCGCTGCCATCGGCCAGCAGCCAGTCATATTCGAACTGGTTCACCAGATAGAGCTTGCCGCCGATATTGATCAGCATCGAGCCGTCTGGCTCTTCGGAGACCAGCGGCTGGGTGGGGTCGGTGGGGTCCGCGATCGGCCGCATCGCCTCGTCATAGAGCGTGGCGGTGGGGCTGGCGTTCGCGCCGATTCGGGTGCGGTTGGTCATCACCAGTTCGTAGGTCAGCGGCTGTTCGGTCACGGACCCGTCCGAAAATGTGGTGCGGACATGCGCGGTTGAGAACATCTCGGCTTTTTCGGCAAGCGTTTCGGGGTGTTTCGAGGCGATCCACTCGACCTTGTCGATCGACTGCGCCATCACGCCAGTGGCAAGGATCGAGGTGGAAAGCAGGGCTACTGAAAGTCTGCGCATGGAAAACTCCTTCTGATGTCAGGTTCCCTTTTTGGTTACAGCATGACGAGAAAACTATTGTGACACCTTCAGACATCCGTGACAGCCCCAGACAAAAACGCGGCCGGGCGATCTGCGCGACCGTCATGCGGAGTCGGTCCTAGGGTTAACGTTGATCTGGCCGTCTCGAAAAACCGCGACGGTGCCCTCGGCCATCGCTTGCCAGGGCTCTGCGGTCAGGGGGACGCTGGCGACAAGCGTGATGATCTGATCCGTCCCGGTCACGGACAGGCCGTTGGCGATGATCGCGCTATGGGTAGACGAACATTGATGCTGCAAGAAGACCAAGCCGGGAGCCGTCACGTTGCCGATTGCCAAGGACTTGCGCCGGTCGCCATGCGCAAACAAGGCGTCGCCATCCGAGTATAGAAAGTTTGCGGGGCCGAGGGCTCGAATTTCACGCGCGAAGGCCGTCACGATCTCAAGCCGGCGTTCAAGCGGCGGGATGTCACCCGGTGTGCGCCAGATCGTGCTCAGCCGGTCCAGCAAGGCGCAAAATGCCTGTTCCGAATCCGTCTCGCCCACCGGCGCGAAACGGGGTGACTGAAAACCGGGCGTCTTGAGGATGCCGGGCAGCCATCCGTTATGGGCAAAACTGTGCATACGCCCCGCCAGCTCACGCACGAAAGGCTGCGCATTGCGATAGGTGGGCGCGCCCATCGTGGCCTTGCGGATATGGGCCATCACGATGGTGCTGCGCAGATCATGCTGACCAATAAAGCGCAGCCAGTCACTGGTATCGGCGGCCCCGGCATCCTTGATCAGTCGGATGTCGGCACCTTCATACCAGGCAACGCCCCAGCCATCGCGGATCGAGGTCGGCGGCCCGCCATGTTCGGCCAGTCGTGCCAGCGACAAGTTCAGCGTGGCGGGAAGACTGCTCGAGAGGCCGAGAAGTTCACACATGGCCTCGTATCTCCTTGCGATTACTGTTGATCTTGGCTCAGCGACCGCCAAAGAGGGGATTGGAAAAGGCCCCCACGGTGGCGCGCCCCAGAGCGCGATCCAGAAAGATGGTCAGCGCATAATAGCCCCAATGCAGGGCCCAGGCATAGGCCAAGCCCTTGCGCACCCGCAGGATCAGCACCGGAAACACCAGCCCGAACCCGGTTGCCAGCACGACAAAGCGGATCACGAAGTGCCACGGCACCTGCTCGAACACCAGAAGAACATGCCTACGTCCCACCCGCATAAGCAGAGGAGGCGTTCTATGAAAATCTGGACAAGCTCGATATGGTGGTCCAGGCGTTAAACAAGTCACTCTCCGGCAAACCCGGGGCGGTCCAGTCGGGCGAAATGCGTGCAGGACGTGACCAACGCCATAACCGCGGCATGCCGCATTCCTGTCCGCGGCCACATCACGCCCGTCTTGCGCAGTTCTCCATCAGAAAGGCGGGTCTTGCTCAGGCGCAGGCCCTCGGGCCAGGGCGTGCCCCAATCGGGAACGATGGCGATGCCAAGCCCGCGATCAACCATGGTTGCGATTGCGTCGAGCGCATCCAGTTCAAGCCATTCGTGCACGACCAGTCCGCTGCTGCGAAGAAAACTGTCAACAATCTGGCCACCCCATTGGTTGCGGTCGTATCGGATGAACCGCATCCGGGCAAACAGCGCCGGCAGATCGTCGGTCGCGACCCCATGCGGTGCCAGAAGGACCAGCGGCTCGTTCCGGATGGTCAGCCAGTCGACCGATTTGGGTAGCGCGAAGCTGGGTTTGACGATGATGGCGGCATCCAGTTCGCCCTCCAGCAGGCGATCATAAAGGTCCACCGACGATCCGGGTCGCACGAAATATTCGAGGTCGGGATAGGCAGTGCTCAGATTGGCGATCACGCCGGGAAGGATCCCGGTCATCGCTGTCGCCGTCGCCCCAAGGCGCAACTGGCCAGCAGGTGCGCCATTGGCGGCAATCGCGCGCAGATCCCGCGTGAATTCGATCAGGGATCGGGCCGGCTCCAGGATGGCCAGACCTTCCTCGGTCGGCTGCACGGTGCGTCCGGCCCGCACGATAAGCTGGTGCCCCAGATCGTCCTCCAGCGCGCGCAGCCGTTGCGAGAGGGCGGCCGAGGTCAGGTTCAGCCGTCGCGCCGCCCCTGCGATCGACCCGCAGTCGCAGACCATGATGAAGGTTTCGAGGAACCGCGTATCCATACGTTGCATTTTCTATCTTTTGAATCAAAAAACAATAGTTTTTCTTCTTTCAAGAAGGCGTGTCTAGTGCATGCAACGAGGCACAAGAGGATCCATCATGACCGTCGCGAAAAAATTCGAAAAGCTGGGCAACCGTTTCTCGCCGGGTCAGCACGCGCGCCATTCCGCTGACGCTGCGGCGTTCCTGGTGGGCGATATCCTGCCCGGTCGCGCCGTGGATTTTTCGCACGGCGATGTCGTTGCGCATCCGCCCTCTGCGGAGTCCTTCGCGTGCTTTGCCGCAGCGGTGGACGCCGGGGCTGCCTACACGCTGTATCGGGGCGCGGAGGAGATCCGGACCATCCTGTCCGGACGTCTGGCCGATTTCACCGGCGCACCGGTCAATGCCAAGGAAGAGCTGATCATCACACCGGGCAGCCAGGGCGCGCTGTTCCTGGCGATTGCGGCGACGGTGGCGGCCGGGGACAAAGTGGCCATCGTCCAGCCGGACTATTACGCCAACCGCAAGCTGGTGGAGTTCTTCGAGGGCGAGATGCTGCCCGTGCGCATGGACTATGTCATGACCTCCGGGCGGGCGGGGCTGGATCTGGACCAACTCGAAGATGCGTTCCGGGCGGGGGCGCGGGTTTTCCTGTTCTCCAACCCCAACAACCCCGCCGGCGTTGTCTATTCGGCCGACGAGATTGACGCCATCGCGGCGCTGGCGGGCCGCTACGGGGTCACCGTCATTGCCGATGAGCTCTACTCCCGGCTGCTTTATGCGGGCTCGACCTACACGCATTTGCGGGCGCGGGCTGTAGATCCGGACCAAGTCATCACGATCATGGGCCCGTCCAAGACGGAATCGCTCAGCGGCTATCGGCTTGGCATCGCCTTCGGTGCCGCGCAGATCATCGAGCGGATGGAAAAGCTTCAGGGCATCGTCTCGCTGCGCGCGCCGGCCTATTCGCAGGCGGTTCTGCGGACATGGTTTGCGGAACCCGCAGGGTGGATGGCCGCGCGGATCGCGGCGCACCAGGCCATCCGCGACGATGTCCTGCGGCTTTTCCGGGGCATTGACAGCTGTCGCATCCGGACGCCGGACGCCGGCAGCTATCTTTTTCCCGAACTGCCGGCCTTGCGGATTGCCCCCGCCGATTTCGTCACGGCGCTGCGCGAGCAGGCTGGTGTGGTCGTGACCCCCGGAACCGAATTCAGCCCCCACGCCGGGCGCAACATCCGGCTGAACTTCTCGCAGGACCGCGAGGCGACCGCCGCCGCCGTCACCCGAATCGCGGCCCTGGTGGAAAGATACCGCGCTTGACCGGGGCGGCCATCGAGGATCCACCGATCCCGCAAGGGGACTATGTCGCCGCAAGACGGCATGGGAGCACGGTTTATTCGGCGGGTATGACGCCGCGTCGAGCCGGCGTCATGCAGTTTACCGGGCCGGTGAGACGCGATGACATCGGTGCGGCGCGCGCGGCTGCGCGCCTGGCCTGCGCCAACGCCCTGCGCGCCGTCGAGGCGACGCTGGACGGCGGCGAGGCCATCGCCTCCATCCTGACCATGACGGTCTATGTCGTGGCCGAGACGGGGTTCACCGAGCACAGCAAGGTCGCCGATTTCGCGTCAGAGTTCCTGCGCGAAGAACTGGAGGACCGCGGCTTGTGCAGCCGTTGCGCCATCGGAGTCGCCAATCTGCCCGGCGGCGCGATGGTAGAAATACAGATCGTCGCGTCAGTCGCATGACCGAGCCGCGGCGCACCAAGACCGAGAACGACAATTCGGCGCAAAGCAAAGACCATAACGAAACGATCAAACCATAGGGAGACCACAACCATGACGATCTTCAAGCGACTGACCCTTCCGGTAGCCATGGCGACCGCCATTCTGGCCGGCGCCGCACATGCGGATCAATTCATCACTATCGGGACGGGAGGCGTCACCGGCGCCTATTACCCCGCAGGCGGCGCCATCTGCCGACTGGTCAACCAGAACCGCAAGGAACACGGTATCCGCTGTTCGGTCGAATCCACCGGTGGGTCGATCTATAACATCAACACGATCCGCGAAGGCGAACTGCAATTCGGCATCGCGCAATCGGACTCGCAATACCACGCGCTGAACGGAACGGACAAATTCGCCGAGACCGGCCCCTACGAGGGGTTGCGCTCGGTGCTGGCGCTGCATCCCGAGGCCTTTACCGTGGTGGCGCGCGCCGATTCCGGGATAACAAAGCTGGCCGATCTGGTGGGCAAGCGCGTCAACCTTGGTCCGCTCGGGTCCGGCACCCGCACCAACATGGAAATGCTGATGACCGAAATGGGCTGGACCAACGCCACCTTCGCGCTCGCGACCGAACTGAAGGTTGCCGAGCAATCCGCCGCCCTGTGTGACAACCAGATCGACGCCTTCGTGATGACCACCGGCCATCCCGCCGGCACATTGTCGGAAGCTACGTCAACCTGTGACGCGGTCATGGTCGAGATCAAGAACGACGCGGTGGATCGTCTGATCGCCGAAAACAGCTTCTTCAGTTCGGCCGTCATCAAGGGGGGCATGTACAAGGGATCTGACAAGGATGTTGAAACCTTCGGCGTTGTCGCGACGGTGGTGACGTCGGCGGATGTGTCCGAAGAGGCGGTTTACATTCTCGTGAAGGCGATCTTCGACAACATCGATACGTTCCGCGGCTTTCACCCTGCCTTTGCCAATCTCGAAACGGAAAAGATGATCTCGGCAGGCCTGACCGCACCGCTGCACCCCGGCGCCGTGAAATACTACAAGGAACGTGGTTGGCTGAAGTAGCCGCGCCCTGTCGCGTCACACCGGGCGCCTGATCATGGTCCCCGGCCATCCGACCCCTCCGGAACGATCATCCGCCGATCAGTGTGAAAACGGTAAGCACTTGGAAAACTTCAAGAAACAGTCCTTCACCGAGGCGGATATCGAGAATATCGTTGCCGCATCCGACAGCGGCGCGCGCATGACGCGCGGTGGCGTCGGCCTGTTCGTGGCTGCGGTGGCGCTGGGCTGGTCGCTGTATCAGATTGTTCTGGCCAGCCCCTGGGCGCCATATCTGCTGACCTCTGACCTCATCAACAATTCGCGCCAGATTCACCTGGCCTTTGCGATGTTCCTGTCGGCCATGGCCTATCCGCTGTGGCGGTCGGCGCCGCGCCACAAGGTGCCAGCCTATGATTGGGTGCTGGCCATCGCAGGCGCGTCCTGCGCCCTTTACGGCTACTTCTTCTATGGCAAGATCGCAGGCACCGGGGGCGTTGCAGACCAGACCGACGCCGGTTTTGCGCTTGCCGGTCTCGTGCTGCTGTTAATCGCGGCCTACCGGACCCTTGGCTCGGTGATGGTGGCGCTTGCTGTGGCCTTTCTGCTGTATGTCTTCTTTGGCGCCTCCGACCTCGTGCCCGACCAGATCCGCTGGGCCGGGGCCAGCGTTCGCAAGGCCATGTCCCACATGTGGATCACGCCTGAGGGCGTCTTTGGCATCGCGCTCGGGGTCTCGACGAAATTCGTCTTTCTTTTCGTGCTGTTCGGCGCCCTGCTCGACAAGGCCGGCGCCGGGAACTACTTCATCAAGATGGCTTTCGGCGCCCTGGGGCATCTGCGCGGCGGTCCGGCAAAGGCGGCCGTGGTCGGATCGGCGGCGACGGGCCTTATTTCCGGCTCATCGGTGGCAAATGTCGTCACGACCGGCACGTTCACCATCCCCTTGATGAAACGGGTCGGGTTTTCCGCCGAGAAGGCAGGTGCGGTTGAGGTCGCGTCCTCGGTGAACGGTCAGATCATGCCCCCGGTGATGGGGGCGGCCGCGTTCCTGATGGTGGAATACGTTGGCATCTCCTATGTCGAGGTTATCAGGCACGCCTTCCTGCCGGCGACCATCTCCTATATTGCGCTGCTTTACATGGTTCATCTCGAGGCGGTGAAGAACCGGATGCCGACGATCGGCGCCAGATCGGTGTCGATGGCAAAGACCGTCGGCGGGATGTTTGCTTTTTTCGCCGGGTTCGCGCTGCTGTGCTATGCGGTAAAATATCCGGTGATGCTGGTGACGTCGCTGGTGCCCGACGGGGCGGCCTGGATCCTGTCGCTGATGGTGGCGGTGGCCTATCTGGGTCTGACTTTCATCGCTGCGGGGGTGCCTGATCTGGAGCCGGACGATCCGAACGCCGAAGCCATCGCCCTGCCGGATGTATCGCGCATCTACAAGGCGGGGCTGCACTACCTGTTGCCCATCGTGGTGCTGGTCTATTTCCTGATGATCGAACGCAAATCGCCGGGCCTGTCGGCCTTCTGGGCCAGCGCGCTGCTTTTCTTCATCCTCATGACGCAAAAACCGCTCAAGGCCCTGTTTCGCGGCGAGGGCAACCTGCCCGGCCGGGTCTGGCAAGGCTGCATGGACCTGATCGAAGGTCTCATCCTTGGCGCGCGAAACATGATCAGCATCGGCCTTGCCACGGCGACGGCGGGCATCATCGTTGGCACCGTTTCCCTGACCGGCTTTGGCCAGGTGCTGGCGGAGTTCGTCGAGTATCTCTCGGGCGGAAACCTGATCCTTATGCTGGTGCTCGTGGCGCTCCTGTCACTGATCCTGGGCATGGGATTGCCCACGACGGCAAACTATATCGTGGTGTCGTCGCTGACTGTCGCGGTCGTGGTCGAACTCGGGGCGCAGTCCGGGCTGATCGTGCCGCTGATTGCCGTACATCTTTTCGTGTTCTACTTCGGGATCATGGCCGATGTTACGCCACCTGTAGGACTGGCAAGTTTTGCAGCCGCAGCGATCTCGGGTGGCGATGCGATCCGAACCGGCCTGATGGCCTCCTTCTATTCGCTGCGCACGGCTGCGCTGCCCTTCGTCTTTATCTTCAACACCGATCTTCTGCTGATCGACGTCACCCCGGTCCATGCCGTTTTCGTCTTCGTGATTTCCACGATCGGCATCCTGGTGTTCACGGCGGCCACGATGCGTTTCTGGATCACCCGGAACCGGATCTGGGAAACGGTCGCGCTGCTGCTGGTGGCCTTCACCCTGTTCCGGCCCGGTTTTTTCATGGACATGATGCAGCCGCCCTTTCACCGGATCGAGGCGACCGAACTGGAAACCGTGATCGCCGCTGCCCCGGCAGGATCGCAACTTCGCGCGGTGATCCGCGGGCCTGGCTACACCGCGCGTGACCTGAGAGAGATGACCATCGTGCTGGACATCGCCGAAGGCGACGCACGAACGCGGCTTGACACCTTGGGTCTGCTCTATGCCTCTGACGGCACACGCCTGATCCTGGATGAACCCATGCTGGGCAAGCCGGTCTCGAAACGGCTCGCGCGCTTTGATTTTTACGGCGACGATCCGGTCGAGATCACGTCGCTCCTGACACCAGCCAACCAGACGCCAAAAGAACTGTTGTTCCTGCCGGCTCTCCTGCTGCTCGGGTTGGTGTTCTGGACGCAGAGGCGGCGGCTTGATCGGGAACGTCAATCTTGCGATGTGGCCTGATATCGATTCGGGGGATATCGGTATCTTCGCCAACAACGATGCGATCATCCGCCTCGTCGGCGTTGCGATGCTGGAAATCCACCACCAATGGGCCGTCGCCCGGCGCTTCACGGCGACTGAACCCCGCCTCCCCGAATGCATCGCTGTCAAGATGCCGACTATCATCCTCGTCCTGGGGATCGTCTCCGCGGCAAGAGAAACCATGCCGCGTGGGAACTCCCTCGACACAACGGTCGCCAGCATTCAGGTGCTCGAACGCGCCGGCGATCTCCATCGACCGCCCCTCCGACGTGCGGGACAGCGAAGAATGCCGTCCGTCATAAGCACGTCATGCAACTCATCTAGACGTCTCTACATCGAGATTCGGAGGGGCCGTTGCCACAGCTTGTCAGACATTCCGGAATTGCCGTCTGGGCTCAGATAGCGGACGCGCTGCGTCGCGAGATCGAGCGGTCGCTCGACGAGAGCGACTGGATGCCCGCCGAACCGGAGCTGGCGGCGCGTTTCGGCGTCAACCGGCACACCTTGCGCCGGGCCGTCGACGAATTGATCGCGGAAGGCCTGGTCGAGCGGGTGCATGGCCGCGGCACGCGGGTGCTGGCGCGGGGGCTGGTCTACGGGATCGGCCGCGACACGCGCTTTACGGAGCGGCTGGCGGCGTCGGGTCGCACGGCACGTGTCACCTTGCTCGACCGGGCCGAGATCGTCGCCGAGGGCGGGTTCGCGCGGCGGCTGCGCGTCGCTGAGGGCACGCCCGTCCTGCGTCTGCGCACCCTGCGCGGCGACGGCGACGTTCCCTACGCCGTCACGCTGCATTTTCTGACAGGGGCTGCGGCAGAGGCGGCGCGAACCTACGAGGGTGGATCACTGACGCGCCATCTGCGCGAGGCGGCGGGCGTCACGCTCGACCGGGTCGAGAGCCTGATCACCACGCGCCTGCCGCTGCCCGAGGACGCGATCGCCCTGAGGATGCCACGCACCCAGCCGGTGTTGCGCGTCAAGGGCGTGAACGCCTGCCGCGAATGCGGCAAGGTGCAAGAATATGCGATCAGCCAGTTCCGTGGCGATCACATCCAGCTTTCCGTGGCCGAGCCTGGCTGGGCTACGGAAGACCCGCCGCCGGACTGAGGTGCGGCTGCAACCCTGACTCTCCAGTCAATCAACTCCAACCGAGGAAGAAACCATGTCCCTTCTCAAGACCTTCGTTGCGGCTGCAGCCGCAACATTCATCTCTATCACCGGCGCCGTCGCGCAACAAGCCGATGGCACGGCCGCAAATCCCTATCGCGTGATGCTCGTTCCCGCCGATGGCGGCACCGAAGACGGCACCAAAGCGGACTTCAAGCCGCTGTTCGACGCGGTGACGCAATCCACCGGCCTGCATTTCGACATCAAGGTCGGCCAGTCCTATGGCAACGTGATCGAGGCGATCTGCGGCGACGTGGTGGAAATCGCCTGGTTCGGCCCGGCCTCCTACCTGCCCGCCAAAGAGCGCGGCTGCGCCGAATTGCTGGCGGTGGATGTGCATCATGGCAACTCGACCTATTTCTCGGGGATCTTCACCGCCAAGGACAGCGGCATCGCCACTGTGGCCGACCTGAAGGGCAAGGATGTCGCATTTGGCGACGCCAACTCGACCTCGTCCTTCGTCTATCCGGTGGCAATGATCGTCACCGCGGGTCTCGACCCGGTGAACGATCTGGGCGCGATCCGGATGACCGGCAGCCACGCCAACAGCCTCAAGGCGCTGGCCGAAGGCCAGGTCGCTGCCGCCGCCGCCTCGTTCGACAGCTTCGAGAAGGCGATGAACCAGGGCGCGCTGGACCCGACGAAGTTCATGGCGATCGTCAAGTCGGACCCGATCCCGAACCCGCCGCTGGCGATGTCCACCAAACTGTCGGCCGAGGTGAAGGCGGCGCTGCGCAACGCCTTCAACACGGTGCACGAGGCCCCCGGCGTCAACCCGGACATGATCCGCGGCTACGGCGGCGGCAAGGTTGACCGCTACGATGCCTCGATTTCCGAGGACATGATGGCGCCGGCGCTGGTCGTGCTGTCGGGCGTGTCGGGCGATCTGCGCACGGCGATCCTGGCCAAGGCGGCCAACTGATGGCCCGCGCAAATCCTGCGCTGGTTGGGGGAGGGGTGCAGCCGCACCTCTCCTTCACTTCCCTTGTCCGGCGGTTTCCGGACGGGGTGCGCGCGCTCGACGACGTCAGCTTCGACGTGCCGAACGGGGAATTCTGCGTGGTGCTGGGCCGGTCGGGCTCGGGCAAGACCACGCTTCTGCGCAGCGTCAACGGCCTGACCGACCTCGACGGCGGCACGATCCGCATGGGCGAGACAGAGATGTCGCGCGCCACGCTGCGCGCCATCCGGCGCAGGGTCGCGATGGTGCATCAGTCCTTCGATCTGGTCGAGCGCGCCAGCGTCGCCGCCAACGTGCTGTCGGGCGCGGTGGCCGAGGCGCCCGCCTGGCGCGTGCATCTGGGCTGGTATCCCGACCATCTGCGGGCGCGCGCCTGCGCCGTGCTGCACCGGGTCGGGCTGGACGAGATCCACCTGCCGCGCCGCGCCGCAGCACTTTCGGGTGGCCAGCAGCAACGGGTGGGCATCGCGCGCGCTCTGCTGCTCGATCCCGAGGTGATCCTCGCCGACGAACCCGTCGCCAGCCTTGACCCCGCGATCAGCCGCGAAATCCTGACGCTGTTGCGCGATGTGGCGCGCGAACGCGGCGCCACCGTGCTGTGCAGCCTGCACCAGACCGACCTTGCCCGCGAATTTGGCGACCGGATCGTCGGGATGCGCCATGGCCGCGTGATGTTCGACGGCCCGCCCGCCCGCTTCGACGCCGCCGCCGAGGCCGCCCTGTACGAAAATACCCCCGCCGTTGTTTCCCCGAAGGCCCCGGTCGCAAGGGAGCGATCCTATGCGTGATCCCCGCCTTGAAACCAGCCCCGCCGCACCCGTTACCCCCCCCGAACACTGGCACCTGCCCGCGCCCTATGATTGGCGCGCCGCGCTGGCCGTGCTGCTGATCGGCCTTGCGCTGATCTGGTCGGCGCAGCGCGTCGAGATTGACAAGATGCTGCGCCTGACCGGCGAGGCGGCGCTGGCCCAGGTGGGCTTGCAGGAGGAAAGCCAGGTCGGCCGTGGCTTGGGCCGGATGTTCGGGGCGCTGTTTCCCTTCGCGATCGAGGATCGGCAAGAGGTCGCCCGGCTGCCCGGTCTCGACCGCGACGCCCTGCCGCGCTTTACCAGGATCGAAACCATCGAGACCACGCGCTATGAGATGAACCAGACGACCTTGCAGGCCGAGCCGGTGGTCGAGCGCAAGGAATACCTCGTCCACCCCTTCGGCTATCTGCTCAAGGTGGGCGACAAGATGGTTGAAACCTTCGAGATCGCCATATGGGCGACGATCATCGCTGTCCTGCTGTCGATCCCGCTGGCGATCCTCGGCGCGCGCAACTATACGCCGCACCCCGCGCTTTATACGGCGTCGCGCTCTCTGGTCAGCTTCCTGCGCTCGATGCCGGAGCTGATCATCGCGATGTTTCTGGTGCTGGGCTATGGCTTTGGCTCCATCGCCGGCTATCTCGCGCTGGGGCTGCACGGCGCGGGGTTTCTGGGCAAGTTCTATGCCGAGGATATCGAATCCGCCGACCGCAAGCCGCAGGAGGCGCTGACGGCGCTGGGGGCGGGCAAGCTGCGCGTGCTGCGCGCCGCCGTGCTGCCGCAGGTGGCCCCGGCATATGTGGCCTACACGCTCTACATCCTCGACCGCAACGTGCGCATGGCCGCCGTGATCGGCCTCGTCGGCGCAGGGGGGATCGGACAAGAGCTGAAGGGCCGCTACGACCTCTTTGAATACGGCCATGTCGGCACGATCCTTCTGGTGATCTTCCTCACCGTCTTTGTGCTCGACCAAATTTCGGCGCGCGTCCGCGCCCGACTGATCGGATGAGGAACAGATCATGAGACCCGAACGGGAACACTGGGCCTGCGCGCTCGCCGCCGCCGACGCCGATGCGGTCGCCGCGCTGGCCGACCGCATCCGGCGTCGCGCCACGATCGCGCCGCTGGCGCCGCCGCGCGAAGGGCTGATGCTGATGCAGATGCGGGAGTCGGTGACGGGCAGTCTGTTTCATCTGGGCGAGATCCCGATGGCGCGGGTTCATCTCCGCCTGACAGCCCCCGAGGGCGCGGCCGAGGGCGGCGCGGCGCTGATGAGTGGCGATCTGGCGCTGGTCACGCGGCTCGCCATCCTCGACGCGGCGCTTAGCGCCGAGCTGCCCGAGGCGCCGGAAATAGAGGCGCTGATCGCGGAAGGCATGGCGGTGCAGGCAGAGATCCGGGCACAGCGCGCGCTGGCGCTTGACCGCACAAGGGTCGATTTCCAGCTTCTGTCGGAGGATGACGCATGAGCGTGCTTGAATTGCCCCGCCTCTGGCGCCCCGAGACGCATCAGGCGCTGTTCCGCCGGATTCTGGACGTCGCAGCACGGCCCGGCCAGATCGCCGATCTGTCCGACCTGCTGGACGACCGCCCTGCCGCGCTGGCCGCGCTGGCGACCTTCTGCGACAACACGCAGACACTGGCCGATCCGACCGGCGCGCTTTCAGACGCCGACCTTGCCTTTCTGGACGTGCGCACAGCGCCGGTAGAACAGGCGGGGTTCATCCTCGCCCGTGGGGCTGATGCCCCTCGCTTCACCCCGCGCCTCGGCACGCTCGATGCGCCCGAAGGCGGGGCTTTGATCGTGGTCATGGTGGACAGCCTGACCGATGGCCCCCCGCTGACCCTGACCGGCCCCGGAATCGCGGCGCAGACAGTGCTGTCGCCAGGCGGCCTCGTGCCCGCGTGGCTGGACGCGCGTGCAGGGTGGTGCGCAGATTTTCCGATGGGGGTGGACCTGGTGCTGGCGGATCAGACCCGCCTCGCCGTCCTGCCCCGGACAGCCAAGATCAAAGGAGCCTGAACCATGGCTTATGTTGCCATTCGCGGCGGTGCCGATGCGATCAAGGGGTCCGCCCGCCTGATGGACGCGCTGCGCGCCATGGGCAGTTCCGCGCCGCTGGAGCTTGACCAGATCGAACGTCAGATGCCGCTGCTGCATTCCAGGGTGCTGTCCGAGGGCGGGCTGTATCATCCGCGTCTCGCCTCCCTGGCGCTGAAGCAATCGCTGGGCGACAGTCTGGAGGCGGCGTTCTTCCTGCGCGCCTACCGCTCGACCAAGCCGCGCCTTGGCGAGACCGCGCCGCACGATACGCGGACCATGCGGGTTGTCCGGCGCGTGTCCGCCGCGTTCAAGGACATCCCCGGCGGGCAGATGCTGGGCGCCACGCCCGATTACCTGCACCGGCTGTTCCGCTTCGAGTTGATGGACGAAGGCCCCGAGACCTTTGCGCAGATCGCGCGCGACTGGTTCGGCAATCGCCCTAAGGCCGAGGCGCCGCTGACCTTCCCCAAGGTGCTGGATACTCTTCGCGACGAAGGCTTGCTTGCGCCACTGGCGGAAAGTGACGAGGAACCTTTCGACATCACCCGCGAACCGCTGATCTTTCCGGTGCCACGTTCGGCGCAACTGGCCACAATGGCGCGCGGCGAGACCGGCGGTTTGCTCGCGCTCGCCTATTCCAACATGCGCGGCTACGGCGACGTTCACCCCACGGTGGGCGAATTGCGCGTGGGCTATGTGCCGGTGATGGTGCCGCACCCGGTGACGGGCAAGCCGATGGAGGCGGGCGAAGTTCTGGTCACCGAATGCGAGATCGTCGCCATGTTCGAAAAGGCCGACGATGGCGCGCCGGTGTTTACGCTGGGCTACGGTGCGTGTTTCGGCCATAACGAGGTCAAGGCCATCGCCATGGCGGTGCTGGACCGGGCCATTTCGGTGGCCAAGGACAAGGGCCGCATCGCCAACCCCTCTGAGGACCCCGAATTCGTGCTGCTGCATGTGGACGGGATCGAGAGCATGGGCTTTTGCACTCATTACAAGATGCCCCATTACGTTACCTTCCAGTCCGACATGGACCGCCTGCGCGCCGCCCGGACCAAAGCCGAGGAGGCCGCCGATGCACCCCGTTGACACCATGGGCCAGAACCGCGAGGGCGCGGAATACGGCTTTGCCTTCCTCGACGAGGACGCCAAGCGTGAGTTGCGGCGCACCATCTTCAAGGCGGTCTGCATTCCGGGCCACCAGGTGCCCTATGCCAGCCGCGAAATGCCGATCGCACGCGGATTTGGCACCGGCGGGATGCAATTGACGCTCGCGCTTCTGGGCCCCGACGACACCTGCAAGGTGATCGACCAGGGTGCCGACGACAGCGTGAACGCCGCCAATATCCGCGCCTTCTTTGCGCTGACCTGTCCCGGCGTGACCGGCACGCTGCGCACCGAGGAGGCGTCGGTCATCCAGACCCGCCACCGCATCCCGGAACTGCCGCTGCGCGCCGACCAGATCCTGGTGTTTCAGGTGCCCTATCCCGACCCTCTGGTGGTGGTGGAATCCAACGCGGCCAAGCGGCGGCGGATGCACGGGCGCGCCGATTACGCGCGGCTCTGGGTCAAGCTCTACGAGGACATGGTGGCCTTCGACGAGATCACCATCTCGCACCGCTACCCCACGCGGATCAACGGCCACTACATCATCGACCCCTCGCCGATCCCGCGCTTCGACGTGCCGAAACTGCATCAGGCGGAGTGTCTCTATCTGTTCGGCGCGGGCCGTGAAAAGCGCATCTATGCCGTGCCGCCGCATACCGACGCGATCCCGATCACCTTCAACGATGTGGCCTTCGCGGTTGAAAGCTTCCGCGACAAGACCACGGGCAAGCGCCATGTCTGCCGCCGCTGCGGGGCCGATGACAGTTTCCTTGATGAATTTCCCGACAATGACGGCGCGCGCGTCTTTCAGTGCTCGGATGCCGCCTGGTGCGACATGCGCCTTGAACGGCTGGAGGCCGCAGAATGAAACCGATCCTTGACGTTGAAAACCTGACCCGCATTCACGGACCCGGCTGCCCGGCCTGTCTGGAGGTGACAGGGCCGGAACATGACACCAACATCTGCCGCCACTGCGGATCCGTGGTGGCCGTGGCGGACGCGTCCCTGCGGCTGCACAAGGGCGAGGTTCTGGGGATCATGGGCGAGAGTGGTTCGGGCAAGTCCTCGCTGGTCAAGATGCTCTATTTCGATGACAAGCCGACCTCGGGTCGCGCGATCTTCCATGACGGCGGGCAGGCGCATGATCTGTTCGCCCTGAACGAGGCGCAGCAGCTTCGCCTGCGCGACATGCGCATGGGGATGGTCTATCAGAACCCCTCGCTGGGGCTGAATTTTGACATCTCCGCCGGCGGCAATATCGCCGAGCGTCTGCTGATGTCGGACGAACTGAGCTACCGTGCGATCCGCGCCAAGGCGACGGCGCTGCTGACCCGGACCGAAGTGACGCCCGCACGCATGGACGAGCTGCCGCGCAATTTCTCGGGCGGGATGCAGCAGCGCGTGCAGATCGCGCGGGCGCTGTCCACCGGCGCGCCGCTTCTGCTTCTTGACGAGGTGACGACGGGCCTCGATCTGTCAGTCCAGGCGCGCATCCTCGATCTGATCATGGAGTTGCAGGAAGTCACGGGCGTGTCGATGCTGGTTGTGACCCACGACCTTGGCGTGGTGCGCCACCTGACCACCCGCACCATCGTGATGAAACAGGGCCGCATCATCGAGGCCGGGCTGACCGACCAGATCCTCGAGGATCCGCAGGCGGCCTATACCCAGCAACTTGTCTCCAGCGCATTGTGAGGATCGCCATGACCGACACCATTCTTTCCGTGCGCGACCTTGGCAAGTCGTTCTACATCCATGACCGCGCCAAACATGTGCCCGCCGCGATGGGCATCAGTTTCGATCTGAAGCCGGGGCAACTGGCGGCGCTGGTCGGGCCGTCGGGCGCGGGCAAATCCTCGTTGCTAAAGGCAATCTATCGGACCTATGTGCCCTCCTCGGGGCAGGTGCTCTATCGCGCCGCGACGGGCGGGATCGTGGATCTCGCCACTGCGCCAGAGACCACGATCACCGCCCTGCGCCGCGCCGAGATCGGCTTCGTCACCCAGTTCCTGCACTGCCTGCCACGCCTGTCCACGCTGGACGTGGTGGCGCGGCCTCTGCTGCAACAGGGGGTGGCCCGCCCCGCTGCGCATGAGAAAGCCGCGCGGATGCTGGCGGCGCTCGCCATCCCTCAGCAGCTCTGGGACGCCACGCCCGCCACCTTTTCGGGCGGCGAGCGGCAGCGCGTGAACATCGCGCGCAGCTTCACCCAGGGCGGGCGGCTGATGCTGCTGGACGAACCCACCGCCAGCCTCGACCCGGTTTCACGCGAAAACGTCTGCGCGATGATCGAGGCCGCCAAGGCCGGGGGCGTGGCGATGGTCGGGATCTTTCATGACATGGGCGTGGTCGAGCGTCTGGCCGACGTGAAGATCGAGTTGCGGCGCAAGGCGTTCGAGGATGCGGCATGATACGGCATCTGGAGAACGCCCGCATCGTGACGCCCGAGGGGATGCGCCAGGGCAGCCTGACCATCGAGGACGGCTCTATCGCGGCGCTGAACGCGGACGCGCCTAGGGGCGCCGCGCGCCTCGACCTTGGCGGCGACCTGCTCTTGCCCGGTCTGATCGACCTGCACGGCGACGCCATCGAGAAAGAGGTGGAGCCGCGTCCCAACGCCTTCTTCCCGCTGCCGGTGGCGCTTGACGCCATCGACCGGCGCATGGCGGCGGCAGGCGTGACCACGGCGTTCCACGGCGTCAGCTTCGCCGAAGGGGAACTCGGCGTGCGCGACGTGGCGTTCGCCGAGACGCTCGCGCGCGCGCTGCATGGGTTTTCCGGCGTGGTCGATCACCGCGTGCATGTCCGCTACGAGTTGACCGACGCCGGGTCCGAGGCGCGCGTGGCGCGGCTGATCGAAGACGGCGTGGCGAGCCTGTTGTCCTTCATGGACCACACGCCGGGACAGGGGCAGTTCAAGGACGCCGCCGCCTACGGCGCCTATCTGTCGCGCGTCTATGCCAAGGACGAGGGCGACATCCGCGACCGGATCACCGCGAAACAGGCCGAGGCGGGCAATCTGGTGGCCCGGGTGCGGCGGCTGGCGGACCATGCCCGCCCGCGCGGCGTGGCGCTGGCGGGCCACGACGACGAGGGCGCCGAGCGGGTCGCCTTCATGGCCGACGTGGGCGCCAGCATCAGCGAATTCCCGCTCGATCTGGCCACCGCGCAGACGGCGCGGGCCGCCGGTCTGGTGACGCTGTTCGGGGCGCCCAACGTGTTGCGAGGACGCAGCCAGTCCGGGGCGCTGTCGGCGCGCGAGGCGATCGCAGCTGGGGTCGCGGGCGCGCTGTGTTCGGATTACGCGCCGCAGACGATGCTGCCTGCGCTCGGCGTGCTGACGGGTGAGATGGGCCTCGGCTGGCCTCAGGCGCTGGACCTGATGGCAGGTGCTGCGGCGCGCGCTGCGGGGCTGACCGACCGGGGGGAGATCGGCCTGGGCAAGCGCGCCGACCTGATCCGCGCGAGTGATCGCGGCGGCGCGCTGTCGGCGTCGGCCGTCTGGGTCGCGGGCGCACAGATCTACGGCTTTGGCGCGCAAACCGCAGCGGCATGACCGGGCGGCCGTTCCTGATCGTGGGCCCGTCCGGCGCTGGCAAGGACACGGTGATCGCCGGCCTCGCGGCGCGGCTCACGCCCGAGGACGGGGTAATGATCGCCCGCCACGTCATTACCTGGCCCCTGCATCCGGGCGGCGCCGAACGCCATGTTCCCGTCACGCTCGATGGCGTTGCGCAACTGCGCGCGGCGGCGGCCTTCGCGCTGGACTGAGAAAACCATGGCCCACGAGCATCGCCCCCATGAAGCGCCGGGCGCGAAACGCCTGCCGCGCGTGGATCAGCGGCACCTGCGTGAAGGTCACAAAGATCAGGATGCCCAGCAGCGGCCAGAGCGCCGTCTCGAGATGCCCGGCGGCCTTCGGGCAGCGACAGACCGAGGCCCAGCCCGGCGAGGATGGTCGCGAAATGGATCCAGACCCGAGGACGTTCCAGCGCGGCTCGGCTCACTTCTGTCATGTCTGCGGGTTACAAATGGTCTATAGCATCGCACATCGAGAAACGACGACACGTTGCGGAAGTGAAAGCGAAAGAATGCCAGGAACACAGCCTACCGCCCAGGAAGACCCATCCGTGACTGGCGGGCCGAAGCGCTGGTTCAATCGCACGGTCGCGGGCGCGGGTGTCACCTCGGCGCTCGGCGATTTCGCGTATGAAACGACGACGGTCATCCTGCCGGGGTTTCTGGCGGTCCTCGGTGTCCCTGCGGCGGTGCTGGGCATCATCGAGGGGGTGGCTGACGCCGTGGCCAGTTTCACCAAGATGGCCGCGGGTCACATCGCCGACCGGTTTGGCCATCGCAAGACGCTGGTGCTGGTGGGATATGGGCTGACACCGGTGGGGCAGGCCCTGATCGCGCTGGCGCTCGGCTGGCCGCTGATCCTGCTGGGCCGGATCGTGTCGTGGTTCGGCAAGGGGCTGCGCGGCCCCCTGCGGGATGCGATCATCGTGCAAGCGATCAATCCCGCGACGCGCGGGCGCGCCTTCGGGTTTCACCGGGCGATGGATACCTTGGGCGCCATCTTCGGCCCGCTTCTGGGCATCTGGGCGTTGGGATGGGCGCAAGGTTTCAACTGGCCCGATCCGGCCGATGCCTTCCGGATGGTCTTCTGGATGACCCTGATCCCGGGCGGGTTGGCTGTGCTCGCGTTTCTGGTGCTGGTGCGCGACCCGGAACAATCGCCCAACCCGGACCTGCGGCTGATTTCGACCCTGCGAGGATTGCCCGATCGGTTCCGCCGCTATCTTGGGGCGGTCGGCCTGTTCGGGCTGGGGGATTTCTCGCACAGCCTGCTGATCCTCGCCGCTACGGGGCTGCTGACACCGACGATGGGCGTCGTTCAGGCCGCGCAAGTGGCGGGATTGCTCTATGTCTGGCGCAACGTGGTGCAGGTGGCTGCATCCTACCCGGTCGGTGTGCTGGCAGATCGGATCGGCGCGCGGCGCGTGCTGGTGGCAGGATATGGCCTGGGTGTCCTGACGGCCTTGCTGATGGCGCTGGCCTTTGCGCTGTCGCTGGACGCGCTCTGGTATCTCGGGCTCATCTTCTTCGCGGCCGGGCTCTATGTTGCGATCCAGGACGCTCTGGAAGCGACCGTCACCGCCGACATGGTGCGCCAGGACACGCTTGCGTCGAGCTACGGCGCGCTCGGCATGGTGAACGGCGTCGCCAAACTCGTCTCGAGTTCCGCGGTCGGGATCATCTGGACCCTGGCCTCTCCGTTGATGGCTTTCGGACTGGCGGCCGCCTTTATGGGGGCGGGCACTCTTGCGCTCGTTCGGCTTCCGGCACGGGCCTGACCCCCCGGCCCATCTTGCGCACGACGCTCCCACGGTAAACAGGCAAGAGACCGCACATGCCCACACCCCGCGAAACCATCCTCTCCGCGTTGCACGCGCGGGTTTCGGGGCTGCCTGCCACCGCCCTGCGCGGCGACGTGCTGCCCGAGCGCGCGCCGGCTGCTGGCCTCCTCATCCTGCGCGATGGCGAGCCAGCCGAGCCCGAGGTCACGCTGTCGCCTCTTCGCTACCACTACCAGCACAGGGCCGAGATCGAGGCGGTCCTAAAGGGCGCCGCGCGTGACGCTGCCTTCGACACACTGACCGCCAGCATCGGCGGTGAAGTCGGGGGCGGTGTCGGCGATATCGACACCGATGTTGTATTCCCTGCATGATGGCGGGCGGGGTGACATGCCCGGACCCTGATGCCGGGCGTCTAGAATGAGTCGAAATGAAAAATGATATGAATAGTCTATTTTTATGCGGCAACTTGGCGCGGCGAACGCGTTTCGATCAAGGGCTCTTGCGACAAAGCCGACTGTTTTTCTGGCTTCCGGCCGAACAAAATTCTACACAGCATGGATCAATGACGAGGCGCACCTCTCCATGCGGCTGACGAGTTACACCAATTACGCCCTGCGGTCGCTGCAACTGGCTGCGCTTAAGACGCCTGCGCTGGTCCGGGTGGACGATGTGGTCAGGGTGCATGGGCTGGCGCGGCCCCATATCGTCAAGATTGTGCATGAACTGGGCAAGGCCGGATTCATCGACACGCAGCGCGGGCGTGGCGGCGGCTTTCGGCTGGCGCGCCCGGCCGAGACGATCCGGGTGGGCGAGGTGGTGCGCCTGACCGAGGGGCCGTTCGACGTGGTGGAATGTTTCAATCGCATCACCAACACCTGCCCGCTGATCGGCATCTGCAAGCTGTCGCAGACCATTCAGGCGGCGACGCAGGCCTTTCTGGATGTGCTCGACGGGGTGACCATCGCCGATATTGCCGCCAATCGCGGCCAGTTGCTTGATCGCATCCTGCCGCTGCAAGAGGGCATTGTTTCGCCCAAACGAGCGCGCACATGACCGCCCCGGACTGGAGCAGTCGGCTGGTCGGCCTGGCGGGGCTTGAGCCTGCGCTTCGGGCGGATCTGGTGCGCCGCAGCCGGTTTGTGCGGTTGCCCGCCGGTGCCACGGTCTTTGCTGCAGGGCAAGAGGCGGCGAACCTGCTTTTCGTGCTGTCCGGCACGGTGCGGGTCAGCCAGACATCCGAATCCGGGCGCGAGGTGGTGCTTTACCGGGTCGAGGCGGGCGAAAGCTGCATCATGACGGCGGCCTGCCTGATGGGCGATGCGCCCTATCTGGCGGAAGGCATCGCCGAAACCGATATCGAGGCGGTGGCGATCCCGCGTGGCGTTTTCGACGATCTGGCGGCCCGCTCGGCCGCGTTCCGCGCCTTTGTCTTTGCCGCCTATGCGCAGCGGATGCTTGATCTTTTCCAGATCGTTGACGAGGTGGCCTTTGGTCGGGTGGATATTCGCCTCGCGCAGCGCCTGATCGCGCTGGCGCGCGGGGCGGATGAGTTGCACATCACCCATCAACAGCTTGCCGCCGAACTTGGGACCGCGCGCGAGGTCATCTCGCGACAGTTGCAGGATTTCCAGCGTCGGGGCTGGATCACCCAGGCGCGGGGCGTGATCCGCCTGGCCGATCCCGCCGCGCTGGCCGGTCTGGCGGGGAACTGACCACCTTTTCGCACCGCTTGGTGACTTCATCACATAAGTCCTCGAGGAAAACCTCTATCTGAATGGTAACTTTAACCGGAGGACTGTCATGACTGCCAATATCGGCTCTATCGACCGCATCATTCGTATCGTTCTGGGCATTGTCCTGCTGGCGCTCGCCTTTGGCGGGGTCTCTGCCGTCTTTGCCGCAGGCGCACCGAAATGGATCGCTGCCATCGCCGGGATCGTGCTGATTGCCACGGCGGGAATGCGTTTTTGCCCACTTTACCGCATCTTCGGCATTCGCACCTGCAAGCTTTGACCCCCCAAGACCGGAGGAAGGGTATGACTCACTATCCTGTTGACATGACCATCCGCCCCACTGTCGAAAGCTTTTTCGATGCGGCAACCAACACCATCAGCCATATCGTCAAGGATCCGGTCTCGAAGGCCTGCGCGATTGTCGATTCGGTGATGGATTTCGATCCCGCATCCGGGCGGATCAGTTTCGATCACGCCGATCTTCTGATTGCGCGGGTGCGCGAGCGCGACCTGACGCTGGAATGGATCCTGGAGACCCATGTTCACGCCGATCACCTCTCGGCCGCGCCCTATATTCAGCGCGAGTTGGGCGGCAGGATCGGGATCGGCGAGAATATCCTGATCGTGCAGGATGTTTTTGGCAAGATCTTCAACGAGGGCACCGAGTTTCAGCGCGACGGCAGCCAGTTCGACCGGCTGTTCAAGGATGGCGACACCTATCAGGTGGGCACCATGACCTGTTTTGCGATGCATACGCCGGGACACACGCCCGCCTGCATGACCCATGTCATGTGCGATGCGGCCTTTGTGGGCGACACGCTGTTCATGCCCGATGGCGGTTCGGCGCGGGCGGACTTTCCCGGCGGTGACGCGGCTACGCTTTATGACAGCATTCAAAGGGTGCTGTCCCTGCCCGACAAAATGCGCCTCTTCATGTGTCACGATTACGGGCCGAACGGCCGCGATATCGCTTGGGAGACCACGGTGGCCGAGGAAAGGGCCCACAACATCCATGTCGGCAATGGCAAGACGCGCGAGGATTTCATCAAGTTCCGCACCGAACGCGATGCGACTCTGGGCATGCCGCGCCTGATCCTGCCATCGCTTCAGGTCAACATGCGCGGGGGCGAGGTGCCCAAGGATGCCGATGGTCGGCCAATGCTGAAACTGCCGATCAACGCGCTGTAACTCGGCACCCGAGGGGGAAACCATGGACATCAAAAAGATAACCGACGACCTTTCGGTCAGCCCGCAGATTGCCCCTGACGATCTGGCGGCGATCAAGGCGGCTGGCTTTCGCGCCGTGATCTGTAACCGTCCCGATGGCGAGGGGGCCGATCAGCCGAATTTTGAAGAGATTGAGAGCGCCGCCCGTGCCCAAGGGCTTGAGGTGCGCTATCTGCCGATCACCTCGGGCATGGTGCGCGATCAGGATGCCGATGAGTTCGGGCGCGCCTTGCGCGAATTGCCCGGTCCGGTTTTTGCCTATTGCCGCACCGGCACGCGTTCTGCCACGCTGTGGTCACTGTCCGAGGCCACACGCCGCCCGGTGTCCGAGATCCTCGCCGCGACCAAGGCGGCGGGCTATGACATGGCCGGAGTCGCGCGACGCATCGTCAATGGCGGCAAGACGCCCACCGACACGGGCGACGCGAAATTCGACGTGGTGATCGTGGGCGCGGGGGCAGGCGGTATCGCCGTTGCCGCAAGCCTTCACGCGCGCAAGCCCGATCTGGAGATCGCGGTGATCGACCCGGCCGACATCCACTACTATCAGCCGGGCTGGACCATGGTGGGTGGCGGTATCTTCGTTGCGCCTGAGACCGCCAAGACCATGGGGAGCCTCATTCCACGTGGCGTGCATTGGATCAAGTCGGCGGTCGCGGCGTTCGAGCCCAAGGACAACGCGGTCATCCTCGACGGCTGCCGGGTGGTGAAATACGATCGGCTGGTGGTCTGTCCAGGGCTCAAGCTGGATTGGGCCAAGGTGGAGGGGCTGGAAGAAACACTGGGGCGCAATGGTGTCACCTCGAACTATCGCTATGATCTGGCCCCTTATACCTGGCAACTGGTGCAGGGACTCAAAGAGGGCCGGGCGATCTTTACCCAGCCGCCGATGCCGATCAAATGCGCGGGCGCGCCGCAAAAGGCGCTCTATTTGTCGGCCGATCACTGGAACCGCCGGGGCGTGCTGCGTGACATCGAGATCCATTTCTGCAACGCCGGAGGCGTGCTCTTCGGCGTGAAGGACTACGTGCCCGCGCTGCAATCCTACATGGACCGCTACGGCGCGCAGCTCGACTTCTTCCACAATCTCGTGGCCATCGACGGCCCGGCCCGCAAGGCGACCTTCGAGGTGAAGAAACCCGACACTGCACCCGAGCGCGTGACGATGGATTTCGACATGATCCATGTCTGCCCGCCGCAATGCGCGCCTGACTTCATTCGCGTCTCGGCCCTGGCCGATGCCGCCGGATGGATCGATGTCGATCAGGCGACGCTGCGCCACAAGACCCATGACAATATCTGGTCGCTCGGCGATGTGATGAACGCCCCCAATGCCAAGACGGCGGCAGCGGCGCGCAAACAGGCCCCGGTGGTGGCCGAAAACATCGTGGCCGACATCATGGGTCGCGAGCCGGTGGCGCAATATGACGGCTACGGATCGTGCCCGCTGACGGTGGAACGGGGCAAGATCGTGCTGGCCGAATTCGGCTATGGCGGGGTGCTGAAGCCCAGCTTTCCCAAGGCCCTGATCGACGGCACCCGGCCAAGTCGCCTTGCCTGGCTGCTCAAGGAACGACTGCTGCCGCCGATCTACTGGAAGGCAATGCTGCGCGGGCGCGAATGGATGGCGCGGCCCGAAAAGATCATTGCCAAGCCGACCAACTGAACCTGACCACTCTTCCTCCGACCGGGCGGGATAAAACGGTCCCGCCCGGTCGTATTGAAAGACCGCACCCATGATCCGACGGCTTGCGCGCTATCTTCCCATTCTCGACTGGGGCCGCCGATATGACCGCGGCGCGCTGACCTGCGATCTGATGGCGGCGGTGATCGTCACGATCATGCTGATCCCGCAATCTCTGGCCTATGCGCTCTTGGCCGGCCTGCCGCCCGAGGCGGGGATCTATGCCTCGATCATGCCGATCATCCTCTACGCGATCTTCGGCACCAGCCGGGCGCTGGCCGTGGGGCCGGTTGCGGTGGTGTCCCTGATGACCGCCGCCGCCATAGGCCAGGTGGCAGAGGCGGGCAGCATGGGTTACGCCGCCGCCGCCCTCAGCCTTGCGCTGATGTCGGGGGTGATGCTGGTGGCGCTCGGGCTTTTGCGGCTCGGGTTTCTGGCCAATTTCCTGTCGCATCCGGTCATTGCGGGTTTCATCACCGCATCAGGCGTGATGATCGCGGCAAGTCAATTGAAGCATATTCTTGGCGTGCCCGCGGGCGGGCATACGTTGATCGAAATGCTGGATAGCCTTGGGGCCCATATCACCGATGCGCATCTGCCGACGCTGGTCATCGGCGTGCTGAGCACGGCGTTTCTGTTCTGGGTGCGCAAGGGGTTGAAGCCCTTTCTTCTCGGTCTCGGGCTGGCACCCCGTGCGGCCGATATCCTGACCAAGACAGGACCGGTGGTGGCGGTGGCGATCACCACGCTGGCGGTCTGGGCTCTGGGGCTGGACCTCGCCGGCGTGGCCATCGTCGGCGCGGTGCCGCAAGGGTTGCCGCCGCTGACCATTCCCGACTTCACGCCGTCGCTTCTTTCGACGCTGGCGCTTCCGGCGGCGCTGCTCTCGATCATTGGCTTTGTCGAATCGGTCTCGGTCGCGCAGACGCTCGCGGCGAAAAAGCGCCAGCGCATCGACCCCGATCAGGAACTGATCGGGCTGGGGGCGGCCAATATCGGCGCGGCCTTTACCGGTGGCTATCCGGTGACGGGGGGCTTTGCCCGCTCGGTCGTGAATTTCGATGCAGGCGCCGAAACCCCGGCGGCAGGCGCATTTACCGCCATCGGCCTGATGATCGCCGCCGTGGCGCTGACGCCGCTCGTGTATTTTCTGCCCAAGGCGACACTGGCCGCTACCATTGTAGTTGCCGTGCTCAGCCTTGTCGATTTCTCGATCCTGCGCCGCGCCTGGGCCTATAATCGTGCCGATTTCGCCGCCGTGCTGGCCACCATCCTGTTGACCCTCGGGCTTGGCGTCGAGATAGGAGTGTCTGCCGGGGTGGTGCTGTCGATCGCGCTGCACCTGCTGAAAAACTCGCGCCCGCATGTGGCAGAGGTCGGGCTTGTGCCCAACAGTCAGCATTTCCGAAATATCCTGCGTCACAAGGTTCTTACCGACCCGACATTGCTGACCCTGCGCGTCGACGAGAGCCTGTTCTTTGCGAATGCTCGCTTTCTCGAGAATTTGATCCAGGATCGGGTGGCCGCCGATTGCCCGCTGCGCCATGTCGTCCTGATGTGTTCGGCGGTGAACGAAATCGACTTTTCCGCGCTTGAGAGCCTCGAAGCGATCAACGAACGGCTGAAATCGCTCGACATCGGGTTTCACCTCTCCGAGGTCAAGGGTCCGGTGATGGACCGCCTGCAACGCAGCCATTTCCTCGAGACGCTGAACGGTCGCGTGTTCCTGTCGCAATACGACGCCTGGGTTGCGCTGACAGACGGCGCAGAAAAGAGCTGCGCGGCGGAATAGCTCCACACTCCTCGCGACCGTCCTCGGCGGACGATACGTCATTGCCGCGCATCGGTTGTTGAAATGCGGTGATGGGGTGGAGGCCGCTCTCCCCGGACGGCATCGCGATGTGCCAAACTCGTGGTGTCGAGCAAAGCTCTAAGGGAGGGCATCCATGGCCGGCCCGCGCTGATCGTGACCGAAAGTCTTTGCTCCTACGGCGCGGTGCTCAAAGATCTTGGTTGCGACGATGACCGAGAGATGGGCCGCTGGGGCCAAGACGATGAGCGTGAGCAGCATCATCGCCTTTCCCCGCGCGTCAGCATCGCCCAGATGCCCTGCGCCATCTTGTTGGCCAGCGCGACCGCGACGACCGGGATCGGTTTGCGCTCAAGCATCCGGGCCAGCCACGACCCCTTCGGCGCACCGCGGCGCGCGGCCCAGCGGATTCACCGGCACGCCCCTGCTGAAGAAGGAGAAGAACACGCTGTCGACCTTCGGGCGGCTCATCCACCGCTACGCTATCGACAAGGCGGTCGCCGACGGTGTTCCCGAAAGCATCCGGGGCGATGAGGATGCACAGGCGTTCTTCGGCGTCCTGGAAGGTCAGCTCAAGATCAAGGACGATGAGCCGGTGGCCGGCGACGAAGCAGCATCCATCGCCCTGGAGATCATCGACATCATCAAGTCCCACCTGATCGTCGACATCTGGTCGAACGAAGTGGCCCAGAACAATCTGCGCAATGCCATTGATGACTACTTCTTCGACGTTCTGCGTGACGATAGGGGCGTCGACCTACCCTTGGAGGTGCTCGACGATCTCGAACTCAAGATCATGGATCTTGCTCGGGCCCGGTTCGCGGCATGACGCGGGAACTGCACTGCCTGCTGTACGGCGAGCAGGAGATACGGTTCGAGATCGTCCGGCGCCCGAGGAAGACGCTTGAGATTGCTGTCGAGCCGGATGCTTCGGTGGTGATCGCGGCCCCGGAGGACGCGACGCTCGACGCCATAGAAGCCAAGCTGCGGAAGCGCGCAGCATGGGTGATGCGGCAGCAGCGGTACTTCGCCCAGTTCCTTCCAAGAACACCGGAGCGCAGGTTCGTCGCCGGTGAGACCCATCTCTATCTCGGGCGCCAGTATCGGCTGAAGGTCGTCCCGCATGTCCAGGAAAGCGTGAAGATGATCCGCGGCTTCATCATCGTGCAGACACACCGGCCGACCAGGCCGGAGGTGACGCGCGAACTGGTCGAGGCATGGTACCGGGACCGGGCCCACATCAAGTTTCCGGAGCGGATCGAGCTCTGTCTCGGCCACTTCCCGGATCCGGAGGCATTCAGGCCGAAAGGTCTCATCGTACGCCAGACTCGGCAGCGATGGGGGTCCATGTCGCCGGCCGGACGCCTGCTGCTGAACCGCCGCCTCGTGCAGGCGCCGGTCGACGCCATCGACTACGTGATCACCCACGAGCTCTGCCATGTGGCGGAGCCTCATCACGGTGCTGCCTTCTTCGAGCTACTCTACAAGGTGATGCCCGATTGGGAGCGTCGGAAGCAGAGGTTGGAAAGGGCCATGGCCTGAGAACTTCCGAACCCGGTCGCGGCAGACGCAAACGCGACTCCAATCCAAGCAATTTCAGACGCTGGATTTTCTTTCCTTTTTACAGGAGCTTATAAAAAATTCACCAAACGGGCGCAGTCATCAGGTCCGGAGAATATCGGTCCGGAGAGACCGCTTTCTGGCCTCTTGGCGCCAGCACCAGTGCTCAGCCCCGCCCGCATAACCCTCGAAAATAACGGAAAAATCCGGCCGGAGCCGGATCGGGAGAACGCTTTCGCGGGGGCAAGTGGCGGAGCGGGAGGGATTCGAACCCTCGAGACGGTTTCCCGCCTACACACTTTCCAGGCGTGCGCCTTCGACCACTCGGCCACCGCTCCATAGCGCGGCTTTTAGCCGCCGGGGTGCAGGATTTGCAAGGGGGTCCGGACCCTATCCGGCACGATCTCGAGTCGAGGACCGGAAAATTGTCACTAAACTTTGACTGTTCAATGGGTTGATCGCATTATCCAAGTATCCTGACCGAACGCAAGGCGCCTCCGTGACCCAGAACCTGACCGAACCACCCCAACTGAGCTCATCACAGGATGAGATGCAGCGCATTCGCACCGTGACGCAGATCATCATCGCCTTTGCCGTGGCGTTGTTCCTGCTGGTGCAGGCCCGGTTTCTGCTGATTTCTCTGGCCACGGCCATCATCCTGTTCAGCCTGACCTCGGACGCGATCAATTCGATTGCCCGCGTGCGGCTGGGGCCGATGCGGATCCCCAACTGGCTGGCCAGTATCGTCGCCCTGGCGCTGATCTCGGCGGCCTTGCTCAGCCTGTCAGCGGTCATCCTGTCCCAGGCCAATACCGTGCTGTCAACGACGCTTGCCTATACCGATCGCGCACCAGAGGCGATTGCGGCGATGTTCACCTGGCTTGGGCCCGACGCCGAGCAGGCGGTGCTGGGCTCGGTGGCCACCCTTGATGTCGCGGGCTATCTGCGCGCGCTGGCAGGACAGGCCGGCAACATCATGCAGGGAACGGTGCTGGTCATTCTCTTTGTCGGTTTTCTCTTTGCCGAGCGGATCTGGTTCACGACCAAACTCGAGAGCCTCTTTGGCGATGCCGCGAAGGCCGAAAAGGTCGGGCGGATCATCAGCTCGATCATTCACCGGGTCAACTATTACCTTTTCGTCAAGACCCTGGTCAGCGTGGTCACCGGGCTGATGGTCTATGCGGTGGCGCGCCTTTTCGATCTCGATCTTGCGGGAGCCCTCGGGATCCTGACCTTCCTGCTCAATTACATTCCCTCCATCGGCTCGATTGTCGCAACGGTTCTGGTGGCGCTGGTCGCTTTCGTGCAACTGGCCGATGGCCCCCTCACGCTGGCAATCTTCGTGATCGTGGGGGCGATCCAGTTCGTCAATGGCAACATCATCGACCCGATGCTGATGGGGCGCGCGCTGCGCGTCTCCTCGTTTGGGATCATCATCAGCCTCGCCTTCTGGGCCGCGGTCTGGGGAATTCCGGGGATGTTTCTGGCCGTGCCGATCATGGTTGCCATGATGATCGTGTGCAGCCATGTGCCGGGGCTACGGCCCGTAGCGGTGCTGCTGTCGCGCGAAGGCCTGCCGGAAACCGAATCGGATCTCGATACCCTGCCCGATCAAAGATCCCGCTGAACAGCGGGGTCAGGCTGCCGAACGCATCCTTCAGCGGCCGTCCCCGTCCCCGTCCCCATCTTCGCCCTCACCCGGCGCATCGAAATCCGCCTCCGTCAACTGTGCCGGTGCCGCGACCGCCGCAGGGTTGTCCAGGGCGGCGGTTCCCGAAGCGGCCGCCTCTGTCGGGTGCGCGGCGCGACTGCGAAACCAGACCTCCTGTTGCGGGAACGGGATCTCGATGCCCTCTTCGGCAAACCGGCGGGCGATCTCGTGGTTCATGTCGGAGCGCACACTCGATACCCAGTTCACATCCCGCAGAATGGCGCGGATCTCGAAATCCATCGAACTGGCCCCAAAGCCTTGGAACAGGATGCCCGGCGGCGGCTTCATCAGCACCATCGGATGGCTTTCGGCAATCTCGCGCAGGATGGCTTCGACCCGGCGGGTATCGCTGCCATAGGCGACGCCGACGGGCACGATCACGCGCCCGACGGTGTTGCCGCGCGTATAATTCGTCACCGTGCCGCTGACAAAATCGGCATTGGGCACGATCACGTCGGTACGGTCAAACGTCTCGATCCGGGTCGAACGGACGCTGATCGAGCGGACATAGCCCTGTTGCCCACCCACCTCGATCCAATCGCCCTCGGATATCGGACGTTCGATCAAGAGGATGATGCCCGAGACGAAATTGGACACGATGTTCTGAAGCCCGAAACCGATGCCGACAGAGAGCGCGCCGGCGACGATGGCCAAAGAGCTCAGATCAATACCGGCACTGGTGACGGCAACCAGCCCGGCAAGGAAAAGGCCGACATATCCGACGCCTGACACAACGGCATTCTGTCCGCCCTTGTCCATTTTTGTCTTGGGCAGGATGCTGTTTTTCAACGTGCCCTGCACCACGCGGGTGGCCAGATAGCCAAGCGTGAACACCACGCTCAGCGTGAGAAATCCGGTTGGCGAAATGGTAATGCCGCCAAAGCTCACGCCTTTGGTAAAGCTCAACCACGCATCATGAAGTTGCGCGGGGCGCGCCCCCCAGATCAACGCAAACACGGGGACCGACAGCACGATCAGCCCGAATCCCGCCAAGACCGGAAACAGCGAATCCTCGGCGCGGTAGCGATTGCCGATGATCAGGCTGTAAACTTCGGCAAGCACCCGCTGCAGCACGAGGATGGCGGCCATCAACATCAGGGACAACAGGGCCGGACGCATCATTGCATCTGCTGCGGCGGCATATCCCACGGCCGTGAGCAATGGCGAGATGATCGCCAGAGCAATCAGCGCCCAGGACAGGAAACGCACCAGCCTGTTGCGCACACTGTCCTGATCGCCATCATCTCCCGTCTCCACGCGGCTGTGCTTGATCAACAGCCGCGACAGTCGCCACAACAGCAGAGATGCCAGAATGACCGCCGGAAAAATGATGACGTTTCTGGCCTCTTCCGACCAGTTCAGTTCAGCGGCGATGTTCTGAAGATAATAGAACGACGCCACCACAAGACCCAGCAAGGAGCCCGTGATCCGTCCGACGCTTCGGTCGCGGGCCTCAAGCCGGAGCAAGGGCAACTGCAATGCATCACGGGGAAAGACGCGCAAGGCAAGCCATCGCGACAACAAAAAGATGGACGCGGCAGGCAACAGAGCGCTGATCAGCGAGAGACCCTGCGCACCCAAAAGCCCGGTGAGGCTGATCGCAATGACCAGGAGGTAAACGCCTGCGAACGGCAGAAACCACTCGCCCAAGGACAGCAGGAAAGAAAGAATCCAGCGCCCTGCGTGCGCCTCGTTTCCTAGAACACTGTCGGAGAGTCGGCTGCACCACCGCCGCCCACGCGACAGCAACAGCACGCCAACCGCGCTCAAAACGATAGTGATCGGCAGTCCATTCTGAAACCGGTTGATCCGAAAGGCGCTATGCACATTGGTGACAATCTCTCTGCGTGTCGTGTCAACAGCCCGATAGAGCGCCCGCGCGGCAGCCGGCCAATGCAGCGGATTGACCGGCGAGGGGCCGAGCCGCAAGAGTTCTTCGGTCTGTCGATCCCGGATCAGGGAATCGATGCCGAGGATCAGGCCATCGGCCCTGCTGCGCGCCAGCTCAGCCAGCCGGATCGGCGCCTGAAGACGCGCCAGACGGCGTTGCAATTCCTCGCGCTGTGCCACGATGCTCTCGTCCTCGCCACCGCTTTCCGGCGGTGGCCCGAGCGCGGCCAACTGGTCCTGAACGGTCAGTATCGCGGTCGCGTTCACGCGTTGCATCTCGATGAATTGTTGCCGCCAACCACTGATCTGGCCGCGCATGGATTCAAGCTCGTCGGTCGCGGCCGCGCCCTGCTCCAACATGACGTCCGCGCGCGCGGCAAGATCTTCCCACGCGGGATAGTCCAGCATGTCAGCGTTATGCTGCCCCTGCGCCCAAGCCGACCCGGTGAAGGCCAGCCCCATGCCAAGTCCCAGGCACAGGATCAGGCAGAAAAGATGCAGCCTCCGGATCACTCCGCGAACACCCCCGGAATCGAGCGCGGCGCCTGATCCAGCCAACCCGGCGTTGGCAGGTTGTTGGCGCGCAGGAATTCGGGGTTGTAAAGTTTGGACTGATAGCGCGTCCCGTAATCGCACAGAATGGTCACGATGGTATGGCCCGGCCCCATCTCGCGTGCGAGGCGGATCGCGCCAGCGATGTTGACCCCGCTCGAGGCCCCCATGCACAATCCCTCCTCGGCCAGCAGGTTAAAGACGATGGGCAGCGCCTCGGCGTCGCTGATCTGGCAGGCAAAATCGGGCCTGAAGCCTTCGAGATTGGCGGTGATGCGGACCTGTCCGATCCCCTCGGCGATCGAGGAACCCTCGCTCGCCAATTCGCCCGTCGTGTACCATGAATAGAGCTTGGCCCCCATCGGATCGGCGATGCCCACCTTGACGCCCTTGGGTTGCAGCGCCATGCCGACCCCCGCCAGCGTGCCGCCCGATCCGACCGCGCAGATAAAGCCCTCGACCTTGCCGCCGGTCTGCTCCCAGATCTCCGGGCCGGTCGTCTCGATATGCGCTTGACGATTGGCGATGTTGTCGAACTGATTGGCCCAGATCACGCCGTTTGGTTCCGTTTTGGATAGCTTTTCGGCCAGACGCTCGGAGTAACGCACAAAATTGTTCGGATTTGAATAAGGCGCGGCGGGCACCTGAACCAGATCGGCGCCCGCGAGACGCAGCATGTCCTTCTTTTCCTGGCTCTGCGTTTCGGGGATGACGATCACCGTCTTGAACCCCAGTGAGGCCCCCACCAGCGCCAGACCGATGCCGGTATTGCCGGCGGTGCCCTCGACGATGGTGCCGCCGGGCTTGAGCGCGCCACGCGCCACCGCGTCGCGGATGATAAAGAGCGCGGCGCGGTCCTTGACCGATTGGCCGGGGTTGAGAAACTCGCATTTGCCGAGGATCGTGCAACCGGTCTCTTCGCTGGCCCGCCGCAGGCGGATCAGCGGCGTGTTGCCCACCGCGGCGGCCAGATCCTGTGCAATACGCATCTCTCACGCTCCTGTCGAAATGTTTCCTGACAGGTTTAGGGGTTCACCTGCCAGAACTCAAGCCGATGCACGCAACCTTGCGCGTTCCCGCTGAAGCCAGATCAGGCTCAGAACAAGCGGTCCATTATTGGCCTCGCCGCTGTCCAGCAGCGCCATGGCCTGATCAAAGCCGATCACATGGCTGCGGATGTCCTCCTGCTCAGTGTCGAGCCCGCCCAGCCCGATGGCCAGATCCGGCAGATCGCACAGGCCCAGAAAAAGATGGAACACTTCCGTCGAATAGCCCGGCGTGCAGTAATGCGTCGAGATCTTCTCCAGCCGCCGCAGGTCAAGCCCCGCCTCCTCCCGACATTCCCGCCGCGCCGCCGCCTCGGGCGTCTCGCCCGCATCGATCCGTCCCGCCACCGGCTCGAGCATCCAGGGCCTCGGATCACCGCGCCCATAGGGCCCCATGCGAAACTGTTCCACCAAAAGCACCCGGTCGCGGCGCGGATCATAGGGCAGGACCAGCGCGGCATCGGTGGCGACAAAGACCTCGCGCCGCAGCACCGGACTCAGACGGCCCTCAAATCGTGGATGCCGCAGGCGATAGCCAAGGGTGAGGAAAAATCCGGCATGAAGCGTCTCGCAAGCGAGCGTTTCGACTTCTTCAGCCAAGGTGGCGCTGCGCAGGTTGGCCGGCACGCCCTGCCGCGCCGTCACCCGTGCGGCGGCGCGCGCCAGCACCATCGTCAGGGTCGCGGCCAGATCCTCGGCCGGGCGCCAATCCCGCTGGCTCAGGATTTCCGCGACCGCAAACCGCATCACGTCGCCAGAACCCGCCGCCCAGGCCTGCGGCTCCCATGGGGCGGGCCCCGGCGGCCCACACCAGACCTGCGCCGCAACCGATCGACCGTCTTGCGTCACGACCACTCCCTGAGCCTCCGGCGCATGCAGGGCAGTCGCCACGAACCGCAACCGCTCCTGCGCGACCGGATCCGACACCAACAGCCCCGTGACCGCCCCCTGCCCCGGCGCAAGACCGGGCAAGGCAAAGGGCTGTCCGCGATTGCAGGTCAGAACAAGACCCGGCGCAAGCGCGGGCCGCAGGCGCTCCATCGCCTCGGCCCCGACAATCTTCTCCAGCAGTGGCGGCCAGGCCAGCACCCCGCAGACAAAGATCGGCGAGGTCAGGACCACCGGCGCGCGACCCACTCCGCGACAAGCCCGGTCAGGATGCCGCCCACGCAGAGAAATCCGATCAGCGGCCCGTTCAACAGATAAGTGCCAAACTCGACCGCCAGTTCGACCATCGCCGTCAGCCCCTCGACCGGACCGGTATAGCGCCGGTCCAGCGACCGGCTGAGCATTTCCGCGAAACTCTGGGCAAAGAGTCCCCAGACCACCAGTGCGCCAACCCCGGTCAGCCCGGCGCTGAACCCTTCGGCCCAGCCAAATCCGACCCGCTTGCCCGTCACCACCCATCCACACAGCGCGCCAAGCACCAGATTGACATAGTTGAACCATCCGAAACTCGTGTCAGCCGGCATCAAGGGGCGGATCATGTCCGATCCGACCCAGCCGACAATCCCAAGCCCGATTGCTGCCACCAGTTTTGCGGTCGTCGGCATGTTGTCGGTGACAGGCATCTATCCCGGCCTTGCGATGGTGATCTGCGTGACATCGCAACTACCGCCTTTGAAGGCCGCCGCGCAAGAGGTGAGATAGAAATTCCACATCCGGCGGAACCGCGCATCAAAGCCCATGGTCGCGATCTGGTCCCACTTCTCGTCAAAGGCATGATGCCAGCGGCGCAGGGTCTCACTATAGCTTTCGCCGAATTCGATTGATCGTGCCACCTTCAATCCAGCCCTGTCGATCTCGACGCGAAGCGCGCTCGGGCTTGGCAACATGCCCCCAGGAAAGATGTATTTCTGAATGAAATCCACATCATTTCGATAGCTCTCCCAGCGGCTGTCGGCCACCGTGATGATCTGCAACGTGGCCTGTGCGCCCGGGATCAGCCGGTCGCGCAGCGATTGAAAGAACACCGGCCAATAGCGCTCGCCCACCGCCTCGAACATCTCGATGCTGGCGATCCCGTCATAGGTGCCGCGCTCGTCACGGTAATCGAGCAACTTGAGCGTCACTTGGTCCGACAGTCCGGCGCGTGCGATCCGTTCACGGGCAAATTTCAACTGCTCCTCGCTGATCGTGAGGCCGGTCACGCGCAACCCCCGTTCGCGCGCCGCATATTCGGCAAAGCCGCCCCAGCCACAGCCGATTTCCAGCACATGATCGCCGGGCTTCACCCCCATCTGATCGACCATGCTGGCGTATTTGGCGATCTGCGCCTGCTCCAGACTGTTCTGACCGCCCGCGAACAGCGCGCTGGAATAGGTCATCGTCTCATCCAGCCAGAGCCGGTAGAACTCATTGCCCAGATCATAGTGATAGCTGATGTTGCGCCGCGCCTGACGGCGGGAATTGCGCTTGAACCAGAACCGGAGGCGTTCGTAGAGTTGCGCGAGATTCTGGCCGGGATAACCGTGATGGATACTGTCATCCTCGTTCAGAAGATCCATGAAGGCCTGAAGATCCGGCGTTGACCAGTCACCATCGAGATAGGCCTCGCAAAAGCCCAGATAGCCCTCGCGCACCAGCCGGGCAAAGACTTCAGGCTCGTGGATGTCAAGCCGCGCGACCGGGCCGGGCCGCGCCCCCTCGGCGCGAAACACCCGGCCATCGGGCAGGGCGATGTCGAGCCGCCCGGCGCTGATCTGGCGGGCCACGCCGAAACAGCGGCCAAAATAGCGTGGCAGATTGTTCTGGCCGGTCGTGTCGGTCAGGATCATGGGCTCTTTCCCTCGTTTCTGGTGATCACGCTAGGGTGATCCGCCCGCTCGGGGCAAGGATTTTTGACAAGATCGGCGGGTTTCAAGACGCGCGTGCCTCATAGGCCGCCAGCGCGCGGGAGCGTCCCTCGCTCAGGCCGACCACCGGGTCGGGATAGCGGGCCGCTTCCGACAGGTTCCAGCTTGCCGGGATGGCATCGAAATAGGCGCAGGCGGTGGCGCTCGGGCGATCCTGCCCCTCGGCGATCCAGCGCCGCGGATAGACCCCCTCGGGATCGAATTTCGCAAGCTGGGTCTCGGGGTTGAACACCCGGAAATAGGGTGCGGCATCGGGCCCCGACCCCGCCGCCCATTGCCAGCCCATCGCATTGCTCGCGGGATCCCAATCGGTCAGGCACTCGGCGAACCAGTCGCGCCCGACCCGCCAATGCGTCATCAGATGCTTGGTAAGATATGACGCCACGATCATCCGCGCGCGGTTGTGCATCTTGCCCGTCACATACATCTCGCGCATCGCGGCATCGACAAAGGGCACCCCGGTGCGCCCCTGTTTCCAGGCCAACACCTCGGGACGGGTCGCATCTTCTGACCAGGGAAAGTCATCCCATTCCGCGCGCCAGTTATCGGTCAGGATATGCGGCGTGTGATACATCAGGTGATAGGCAAACTCGCGCCAGACCAGTTCTTTCAGCCAATGTTCGGCGCCCCCTCGCCCCTCGGCCAGCGCCCGCTGCCCGGCGTGCCAGCAAGTGCGCGGCGAAATCTCCCCCAGCGCCAGATTCTCCGACAGGCCCGAGGTGGCATCCAGACCCGGCAGGTTGCGCGCCTCTTTGTAATCGGCAATCGCGCCGGTGGTGAAGGCGTGCAAGCGCTCCAGCGCCGCCGCTTCGCCCACCCGCTGATAGGGCCGACAGACCGCCGCCCCGCGCCCCATCCCCTGCCCCATCCGCCACTCGGCCAACCGATCACTCGCGGGCCAGACGCCCGGCGCCGGGAGCCGTGAGGGCGCGACCTCGGGCAGAGGCACGCAGCGATCCTTCACTGCCCGCCACATCGGGCTGTAGACCTTGTAGAACCCACCGGTCCCGGTCTCGACCGTCCAGGGCTCGAACAGCAGATGCGCATTATGGCTTGTCCCTTCGATCCCCTTTGCGCGCAGCGCCGCCTTGACCGCCTTGTCACGCGCAATCGACGCCGGATCATAGAGCCGCGACCAATGCACCGCGCCGGCGCCGGTTTCGGCGACGAGTTGCACCAGCACGTCGAGCGCCGTGCCGCGCCGCAGGATCAACCGGCTGCCCAGACGCGCAAGCTCCGCGCCCAGGACCTCCAGCGACAGGCCCAGCCGCCAGCGTGCTGCCGCACCAAGATCGCTCACGCCCTGATCGGCGATGAATACCGGGATCACCGGCCCACCGCGCCGGATCGCCGCCAACAGCGCCGGGTGATCGCCCAGCCGCAGATCCCGGCGCAGCCAGACGAGTGTTGGTGTGTTGTTGGTCATGCCCTGCCCTGGTCTATCGCTCTTCTACGACCAACCCGGTCCGGCGGATCACAGAACGTCGTCGAGGGCGTTCAGAAGCTTGTCCATCTCCGCGCGCGTGGTGTAATGCACGAAACTCAGCCGCAACACGCCCCGCTCCGGATTCACCCCCAACGCGGCCAGCGGCCGCCCGCCGTAGAAATCGCCGCCCCCCGCCATGATCCCGTGCCGCGCCAGATCCTCTGCGGCCTCGACCCCCGGCCGGCTCAGGGCCACCGCGACCGTGGGTGCCTTCTGCGCGGCATCGGTCGGGCCGATGAGACGCACCGAATTGCGATCCTTGAGAAAATCCAGCAGCGGCTGCAAAAGCGCGGTCTCATGCGCGCGCATCAGGCCATGCACGCCGGTGGCGCGCGCCGTGGCCGTGCCCGCGATGCCGTGATGCGCCGCCAGCGCATCGATGTAATCGGCCATCCCGGCACTCGCGGCCACCTGCGCGTGATCGGGACCCGCGGGGGTGAAGCGCTTGTAGAGCGTATCACCGTTGAAATAATGCCCCTGATTGGGCAGAAGACTGCCCAAGGCGCGGCGGATCAGCATGATTCCCTGATGCGGTCCATAGGTCTTGTAGGCGGAAAACAGATAGATGTCGGGACCCATGCTGCCCACATCCATCAGACCATGCGGCGCATAGCTCACCCCATCCACGCAGACGAAGGCCCCCGCCGCATGCGCGAGCGCGGTGATCTCGACCACCGGATTGACCGCCCCCACCACATTCGAGCAATGCGGAAAGCATACGAGCCGCACCCGTTCGTCCAGCAGGTTCTCCAGATCGGCCGGATCGAGCAGCCCGCTCTCGGGATCGATCTGCCATTCGCGCACCTCGAAACCCGCATCGGCCAACCGCCGCCAGGGGCCGGAATTGGCCTCGTGATCCTGATTGGTGACCACGATCGCATCCCCCGGCTCCATCCATTGCCGGAAGGCCTGCGCCAGAACATAGGTATTGGCGCTTGTCGAGGGACCAAAACTCAGCTCATCCGTCGCAACCCCCATCAGCGCCGCGAGCCGCGCGCGCGCCTCGTCCATCTCCGCGCCCGCCAGTTGGCTCGCCGCATAGGGCGCATAGGGCTGGACCTTGCGTTGCCGATAATAGCGCTCGAGCCGCGCGATGACGGGCGCGCAGGTATAGGACCCCCCCGCATTCTCGAAAAAGGCCTGCCCCTGCAGGGAGGGCTCGGCAAAAGCCGGGAACTGCCCGCGCACGAAATCCATGTCCAGCGTCTTCATCTTGTCCCCCCTCACGGCATTTGCCGCCACGAAACACCAAGCGTCACCGCGACGCAAGCGCAGGCTGCCGGATCCGGTCCGCGCGCCCTGGCCGCCACCAGACCGCCTCAGCGCGCGCGATAATGCCTCAGGACAAACACGCGGATCGCCGAGGCCAGCCCCATCGCCGCGCCGCGCTCCGCATCGATCTCGGCCGCCAACACGTTGATCGGAATGTCCCTTTGCCGCGCGATCTCGCGGAAGGCCTGCCAGAATTCCTCTTCGAGCGATACGCTGGTGCGGTGACCGCGCAGCGTCAGCGAATGCTTGACTGGCCGGGCGCTCATCGCGGGCCGTGCGAGGGGGCGCTGCCCCCGTCGCCGCAGGCGGCGACTCCCCCGAGGTATTTTTGGCCAGATGAAACCGCCATCAGTCCTCGTCCCGGCGATGCGCGTCAAGGAGCGCGCGCGCCGTCTCGGCCTCGGCCTCTTCGCGCGCCTTTTGCGCCTTGCTGCGTCCGAAGCGGGCCGCATTCTCGTCTGCACGGACCTTTTCAGCCGCCCGCGCCCTTTGCTTGCGCACCCGGTTCAGATTGACCGGGGTCTCGCTCATTTCGGGCCGATCATGTCTTCGGGGCGCACCACGCGGTCAAAGGTCTCGCCATCGACAAGGCCAAGCGCGATCGCCTCTTCGCGCAGCGTCGTGCCGTTCTTGTGCGCGGTCTTGGCAACCTTGGTGGCATTGTCATAGCCGATGGTCGGCGCCAATGCCGTGACCAGCATCAGGCTTTCCTTCATCAGCTTGTCGATGCGCGGGACGTTGGCCTCGATGCCCATCAGCATCCGCGCGGTGAAACTGTCGGCGGCATCCCCCAGAAGCTGCATGGATTGCAGGAGGTTATAGGCCATCATCGGATTGTAGACATTGAGCTCGAAATGGCCCTGGGAGCCCGCGAACTTGATCGCGGCATCGTTGCCCATGACATGGGCCGCGACCTGCGTCAGCGCCTCGGCTTGCGTCGGGTTGACCTTGCCCGGCATGATTGACGATCCCGGCTCGTTCTCGGGCAGGATCAATTCGCCAAGGCCAGAGCGCGGACCCGAGCCGAGGAAACGGATGTCATTGGCGATCTTGTAGCAGGAGCCTGCAACGGTCGCGAGCGCGCCGGACAGAAAGACCATCGCATCATGCGCCGCCAGCGCCTCGAACTTGTTCGGCGCGGTGACAAAGGGCAGGCCGGTGATCGCGGCAATCTGCGCGGCCACGGTCGTATCCCAACCCTTCTCGGTGTTGAGCCCGGTGCCGACCGCCGTGCCGCCCTGCGCCAACTCATAGATGCCGGGCAGGCAGAGGGTGACCCGCGCGATGCCCTGCCGGATCTGATGCGCATAGCCCGAAAACTCCTGCCCCAGCGTCAGGGGGGTTGCATCCTGCGTATGGGTGCGCCCGATCTTGATGATGTCCCTGAAGGCGGCAGATTTCGCCTCGAGCCCCGCCAGCAGCTTCTCCAGCCCCGGCAAGAGCACATCGCGGGCGGTCATGGCGGCGGCGATATGCATCGCGGTGGGGAACGTGTCGTTCGAGCTTTGCCCCATGTTCACATGGTCGTTGGGGTGCACCGGGTCCTTTGAGCCGATGACGCCGCCCAGGATCTCGATGGCGCGGTTGGCGATCACCTCGTTGGCGTTCATGTTCGATTGCGTGCCCGAACCGGTCTGCCAGACCACGAGCGGGAAATTGTCGTCGAACCTGCCCGCGATCACCTCCTGAGCCGCCTGAATGATCGCGTCGGCGCGGCGCGCATCGAGCTTTCCCGAGGCCTTGTTGGCCTCGGCGCAGGCCTGCTTGATGACGCCAAGCGCGCGCACGATTGCGATCGGCTGCTTTTCCCAGCCGATGGGGAAATTCATCAGGCTGCGTTGCGTCTGCGCCCCCCAGTACTTGTGTGCGGGCACCTCGAGCGGGCCAAAGCTGTCGGTTTCGGTGCGGGTCGCGGTCATGGCGGGAATTCTCCTCGGCGGTTTCGCGCCTTCATAGCGCAGGCCGGCAAAAGATCAATGCTGCATGCCGTGGGATACAGTGTCGCAGGACCTGCTTACTTGCGAAAGCTGTCGAGGCTGACGACTTCGGCTTCGGCCTCGGTCTTGTCCGGCACCACCTCGATATCATCGGGATCAGCGGATGGGTCATCAGCGTCTGACTCGGTCTCCTGGGTTTCGAAGCGCAGACCGAATTCGACCGAAGGATCCACAAAGGTCCGGATTGCGTCATAGGGCACGTAAAGCCGTTCCGGCGCATCCCCGAAATTCAGCGTGACCGAGAATCCCTCATTGCTGATGTCAAGCCCCTCATACCAGTGCTGCATCACCACAGTCATTTCCAGGGGGTAGCGTTGCCTCAGCCAGTCGGCCAGCCGCGCCTGGGGATGGGTGGTATCGAAGGTGATGAAGAAATGATGTGCGCCCGGCAAACCGTCGCGTGCAACCCCGGTGAGGACCTCCTGAATGAGGCCGCGCATGGCACGATGCATGAGATTTCCATAGTCGATCGAACGAGACATGCCTGACCCCGAGGAAGTTCTAACCGTCAGCATAGGGGATTCGAAGCAAAACAAAAGACCTGCAATGCGCCGGATCAGATCAAAAGATGACCAGCCCCCGTGAGCGACGCCATGATCAACAAAACCCGGAGAATCGACAGACTCAGGCCCCAGACGAGACCACCGGCCACACCAATCAGGACCAGATTGAGAGCCGAGAACGTGGTCCAGTCGGGCAACGGACCAAGCGCCGTCGGGATCACCCGCGTAAAGAGGACATGCAGCGCGAACCACAACGACAGGTTCAGGATCACCCCCACCACCGCCGCCGAAATCCCGGCCAACGCCCCCCTGAGGCGGGGACGGGCAAGGATTGCCTCGACATAAGGACCAAAGGTGAAGATCCACAGGAAGCACGGGACAAACGTTACCCAGAGCGCCAGCAGCGCCGCCATCAGCGCCATCCAGACCCCACCCTGCGCATAGCCCGCCAGCAGGGCCACGAATTCGGTGACGAGAATGAGCGGACCGGGCGTCGTCTCTGCAAGGCCCAGGGCATCAATCATCTGGGCAGTGCTCAGCCATCCCTTGGCGGCCACCACCGTATCGGTCATATAGGCCAGCACCGCGTAAGCGCCGCCAAAGGTCAGCACCGCCAGCCGACTGAAAAACAATCCAAGGTCGGTCAGGAACGGAACTCCCGCCGCCCATGTCACCAGGGCCGGGGTCGCCCAGAGCGCCATCCAGATCCCTGCCGTGACCAGCGTCGCGCCGTGGCGCACCGGCACGCGAACCACGTCCGCCGACGGCCCGCTGCGCGTGGCCGCCCCCCAGAGCGCCGCCGCCGCGATGATCACCGGAAACGGCACCGAGAGCACGAACATCGCCAGAAACGCCAGCCCCGCCAGCCCCCAGCTTGCGCGGTCCGGCAAGGCCCGGCGGGCCAGCCGCAAGAGCGCCTGCAACACGATCACCACCACCGCCGCCTTGATGCCCTGAAAGAGCGCCTGCACCAGCGGCAACGCGCCATGGATCGCATAGCCAAGCCCGAGCGCGAGGATGACCATCGCCCCCGGCAGCACAAAGAGCAGCCCGGCCATCAGCCCGCCCGGCACCCCGCGCAGGCGCCAGCCCGCATAGGTCGCCAGCTGCATCGCCTCGGGACCGGGCAGCAACATGCAGAACGACAGCGCGCCGAGGAACTGCTGCTCGCTCAGCCAGCCCCGCCGGTGCACCAGAGCGTCATGCATCATCGAGATCTGCGCCGCAGGCCCGCCAAAGGACAGCAGGCCGATACGTCCAAAGACACGGCTGATCTCCGATAGGCTTGGCGTCACGGTCTGGTCCCTGTCGTGCTGTGCCTCACGGCTCTTGCGGCATAGCAGGCCGGACCAGTCTTGACGAGATCAAGTTCGGCGCGCGCCGCGGCGTCCCCCGGCCTCACCATCGCCGCCACAACCATCGCCTGTGCAGCTGTCGTAAGGTCATTGCGCGCCGACTCAGCGCATCCGGCGTCAAGATCCGCTCGTGTCGCGTTGGCTCTGCACGGAACCGCTTTTGCCAAACCTTTGTTGAATCGTGTTAATATTATGTCGAAAATCGGGCAATCCGCTTTAACGTGTGCCATTGTTCGCAAGATCGCGCCAATTTATCTCGATTGAAAATCAAGGCTGACACGAGATGAAAGACGTGTTATCCCGCTGCCATATTCCCGGCTTGCGTGTGCGCGCCAGTCGGTAGTCATGAAAGGACGTAACCAGTGAAACACACGTTGCAACGCAGTTTTCGCCTCACTTGCGCGACGGCACTTCTCGCGGCGCTGAGCGGTCTGCCAGCACAGGCGGCCACCTTTCTGATCGATCTGTCGCTTGGCGGCGTGGACTCGACAACCACCGTCTATGATGTCGGCGGTGCGCCATTTACGTCGCTCCGCGTCACCGGGGTGATTGAAACCACCGCCACCGGAACGGTTGCCGCCTCGGCGCTCGATGCATGGACCTTTTCCTTCTTTCGCGATACCGAGATATCGCCCGTCGCCATCATTTCAAAGTCGGATATCGGCGCCAATGCCGGGTCGGGCAACTTCCACGTGGTCGGATCGGAACTTTTCTCTGACGGCTTTCTGCTCGGGGTCTGGCAGAACATCAGTAATACCCAGAAGGATACCAGCATCCGGTTCAATCCGGACAATCAACGCCTCGTGGTCAACGCGCGCGATGATATCGGGACCGACAAGACGTTCGACAGGGGCTTTTCGTTCTTCCAGAATACCTCCTGCGACTCGCTCAACCTGACGCAGACCGGGAGGTTGACCTGTGGGCCGGCGGGCGGACAGGTCCTGATCGGACAACGCGCGGCTCAGCCGACCCCCGTGCCGCTTCCGGCGGCGGGGTGGATGCTGCTTGCCGGGCTCGCAGGATTGGGCGCTGCCGCGCGTCGCAAACAAGCCGCCTGACGGTCCGGTTTCGGCGAGGCGCGCGGTTTAAGCCAAACCGATATCGCGCGCCAGCATCGCCGCATGGGTGCGGTTCTTCGCGCCCAGCTTGCGTGACATCGTCTTGAGATGCAGCTTGACCGTGACCTCCTGAATATCGAGGTCGCGGGCGATCTCCTTGTTGGATTTGCCTTCGGAAATTCCCACCAGAACATCGGTTTCCCGCGGCGTGAGGTGGATTCGCCGTTCAGCCAGCCTGTCGTCGCTGAGGAAATCCAGCGGCGTGTAAACCTCCCCCGCCAGCATCTGCCGAACCGCCGCGATCAGCGCTTGCGGCTTGAGCGTCTTGGGCAGAAATCCCGCCGCCCCCGCACGCAACGCGCGCCGCGCCACGTCCGGCGGGGCCGTGCCCGACAGGATCGCGACCGGGCATCGGGCGCAGGCCTGCATTCTGGCCAGCCCCGACAACCCCTCCATGCCGGGCATCAGGTAATCGAGCAGAACAAGATCAAACCCGCCCTTTGCCGCGGTCAGCGCCGCCTCAAGACTACTGCACCCTTCAACCACGAACCCTTCCTTGGCGCGCAGGAAATCGGCAAGCGTTTCGCGCACAAGATCGTGGTCATCCACCAGCAGAATTCGCCCAGAAAAATCAGTCGTCACCGGCATCATCCCAAAAAATCAGGCTTGATAATTACCATGTGGCCTGCCGCAAGACAATGAGGCGATCCCGCTGCAAATCGGGTTTGCACCTCTTGCATCGCCACTATTCACCCGTATAGGGGGATGGATTTAATAAGAATGATCTTTAAAGTGCAGCTACTTGCTGTCGGGACACTCATGTTACTGTCGGGACACTCATGGATAGACGCACGCTGTCTTCGGGCCTACTCGCCTCCACCTTGCTGATCCTTGCCCGCCCATCAGGTGCGGCATCCGATAATCGTCCCTGCATCCTGATGACGATCACCTATGACGAGGCGCCGGGTGCGCCGGACCTGCCCTTTGTTCTTACCGCCGAACAACTCCGCCGCCTGCCCCGGCGCTCCTTTGCCACCAAGACGATCTGGACCAGCGGCGTGCAGGTCTTTGCCGGTGTGCCGCTCTTTGCCCTGCTTGAGCATTTCGCGATCACGGGCCGCGAACTGGTGCTGAGTGCCGCCAATGATTACCGGATCACCATCCCGATCCCCGAAATCGGCAGGCTTACACCGATCATTGCCTATGAGCGCAATGGCAAAGCCATGACCGCGCGCGATTATGGCCCGCTCTGGCTGGTCTATGACTACGACAACGATGCCGCGAACCGAACCCAGACCGCGTTTTCCCGCAGCATATGGCAACTCGACCATATCACCGTAAAGCGCTAGACTGGCGCGGTAGGTTTCACGGGAACGATGGCCATGTCCGTTCGGACGATGCAACAGAGATGGACGCGCGGACAGACCCAGGCGGCCGCCCTCAGCCTGTTCGCCCTGAGCTGCATCCTCGCCACCGCGGTTGTCATTATTCAGGTCTTTGTCCGCCTCGAGGACTACGGGACCGCCAATCAGGACAGTATCCTGTGGACGATTTCGCGTCTCGAGGTGGATCAGCTCAACGTCAGCGCGGCCATCGAGCGGGTGCGCGGCCCGGTCGCAGAGGATCTCGAGACCCTGCGCCGCCGCTTTGATGTGCTCTACAGCCGCGCGGCGCTGCTGCATGAGGGTCAGATCTACCGCGAGGTTCTGTCCTCGGTCGATGCGATGACCGATGTCGCCTTCATCGTCGCGACGCTCGACAACATGGTGCCAGTCATCGACAGCGACGACGCCAGCCTCTTTGCGGCCCGCGACGTTCTCCTGCAACGCATTTCGGATCTGTCCGGGGCCGTCCACCGCATCGCCTCCAGCGCGCTGACCATAGACGCCCGGCGATCCGACGCCGAACGCAGCGCGCTGATCTACCAGATCGTGGTGCTGAGCATCCTCAGCCTCGCCATGGTTGCCGCCCTGCTGGTCCTGCTTCTGCTGGTCTGGCGTCTCTACCAGATTTATCGCCAGCGCGCCGAGGAACACAGCGAAACATCGCAACGTCTTGCCACGATTCTCGACACTTCACAGGATGCGGTCCTGGTCGTGCGCCCGGATGGCATCGTGACCGACTGCAACGCGGTTGCCCATACCATGCTGGCCCTGTCGCCGGACCCATCGACCCCGATCCAGGTCAGCGATTTCCTGCGCCGCCGACAGGCGGACGGACGACTTGTGCCGCTCTCCGGCGCCCACCTGATCGACCGCAGCACATCCGGCCCCCGACGCTGCGCCAATGTCGTGTTGCGCGACCGCAAGGGGCATGAATTTCAGGCCGAAGTGTCAACCGCCATCGCCAGAAACGATGCGACCACGGTCTGCATCTGCTTTATCCGTGACATTTCTGACCGTCTCGCAGCCGAAGCCGAGATCGCGGCAGCACGTGATCGCGCCCTCAGCGGCGAACGCGCCAAGGCGCGCTTTCTCAGCGTCATCAGCCATGAGATGCGCACGCCGCTGAATGGCCTCCTCGGGGCGCTCGACCTGCTCGCCGAGACCCCGCTTGCACCCGACCAGAAGCGCTATGCAAAGGTCATGAAATCCTCCGGCCAGCTCTTGCTGACCCAGATCAACGACGCGCTCGACACGGCGCAGGCCGAGAGTGGCCAACTGGTCCTGCGCCGGGCGGAATTCGATCTCGATCAAATGCTGCGCGATCTGGTCGAAACCCAGCACACCGCGCTCCGGGCGCGCAACAACCGGCTCCGGCTGGTCTGTTGCCACACGACGATGAGTTCCGTTCTGGGCGACCGTAACCGTGTCTATCAGGTGCTTCTCAATCTGGTCTCGAATGCCATCAAATTCACCCGCGACGGCGAAATCACGATCACCGCACACCGCCTTGAGCGACCCGGTTCCGCGACGGAAATGATAGAGTTTCAGATCAGGGACACCGGCATCGGCATCAGCACCGAAGACCTGCCGCAGATGTTCGAGGATTTCGTCCGGCTGGACGGTCCCGACAGCGATCACCCCGAAGGCACGGGGCTCGGACTCGGGATCGTGCGCGATCTTGTAACCCGGATGGGCGGTGCCGTCGGCGCCGAAAGCGTCAAGGGCGAAGGCAGCCTGTTCTGGGTCCGCATCCCGCTGCCGGATGTCGCCACGGCGGCGAGCGTCGCCCCCTTGCATGTCCTGGTTGTCGATGACACCGCCGAGAGCCGTCTGGTGATCGCGGCCATGCTGCGCGAGGATGGTCACATGGTCTGTCTTGCCCAGGACGGGCGCGAGGCGGTGGAGCGCACCGCCGGGAGATGCTTTGATCTCATCGTGATGGATATCAACATGCCGCGGATGAACGGACGCGAGGCCGCACACCGTATCCGCGCGGGCGGCGGTCCCTCAGCCCGCGCCCGCATGATCGCCCTCACCGCCTATTGGGGCCCGGACCAGAAGGGTGCGCCGGGCGACGATTGCTTCGATGCCGTCGAGACCAAGCCGCTGCGCCGCGACAGATTGCGGGTTCTTCTTGCGCAATGCGCCCCCGCCAGTCCCCCCGAGAGTGCAGGCTCGCCGGTGGATGCGGACATGCTCGCACAGTTGGGCGACTGCCTTCCGGCAGAGCGCATCAGCGATCTTCTTGCCGGATTTTCAGCCGAGGGCCGGGCGCTGCTCGACGATCTTGATGACCTCTGGCAGGGTCCGTCCGACCGTTTGGCCGACCGCTTGCACAACCTCGCCGGCAGCGCCGCGATCACCGGAGCGCGCGACGTTCACCGCCTGCTCGGTCAAGCAGAGGCCGCTCTGCGGGCCGACGATGTTGCAACCGCGCGCGATCTTCTCGCGGCCTTGCCCGAGATCTTCGATCAGACGCTCGGACAGTTCCACGCCCGCCACCGCGCCGCGTGATCCCGCTCTCTGCTCCACCCTCGGGTGTGCGGCAAGTGTCAGCGAGAGTTGCCTTTCGCGATCCATACTATAGCTTGTAGCGAACTTCGCGTCCGGCCTCACGATCACGCCGGGATCAGGACGACAGGACAAGGGACGGCATGGCGATCTGGAAACAAATTCTGCTGATCGGCCTGCTTGCCGCACTGACCATGGGCGGCCTTGAGACCTACCAGCGGTATATGGCGCCACACTCCAATGCCGAAGCGCCCGCAGCCGGACCGCGCCCGGTGACGGTCGAAACTGCCCGCGTCGAGCCGCGCCTGCTGCAACAGACCATCGAGGCCGTCGGCACCACCCGGGCCCGCCGCTCGATCGAGATTGTGCCCGAGGTCGATGGCCGCCTCGTGGAGTTGCGCATCCGCACCGGTAGCCAGGTGACAAGGGGCGACATCCTCGCCCGCCTTGACGATACCATCGAACGCGCCGATCTGGCCGAGGCCGAGGCGGTGCTCATCGAACGCCAGCAGATCAAGGAACGCATCCGCCAGTTGCGCCAGACCAACGCCGTCTCGCAGGCCAGTGAGCAGGAGGCGACAGCCCGCCTCGCCGAGGCCACCGCCGCGCGCGACCGCGCCCTGCGCAGGCTTCAGGAACGCGACATCGTCGCGCCTTTCGACGGCGTCGTCGGGCTGACCAATGTCGATGTTGGCGCCCGCGTCACCGAAGGCCAGGTCCTGACCCGTCTCGACGATCTGAGCGAGATCGAGGTCGAATTCGCCGTCCCCGAAACCCTCTATGCGCAGGTCTCCCCCGGTCTCGGTCTGACCGCCCGAAGCGCCGCCTTTCCCGACCGCGAATTCAGCGGCATGATCGAGGCCGTCGACAGCCGGATCGATCCGCTCAGTCGCGCCTTCCGGGTGCGCGCGCTGGTGCCCAATCCCGACAGCACCCTGCCTGCGGGCATGTTCCTGTCGCTCACCCTCGTTCTGGCCGAAGAGACCCGGCTCACCGTGCCCGAAGAGGCGATCGTCTTTCAGGCCGCCGAAACCTATGTTTTCGTCGCCGAGGAGGGCATCGCACGGCGGCGTGTCGTCACCACCGGTCAGCGCAAGGACGGCCTGATCGCCATCCTGTCGGGGCTCGCGCCCGGCGAGGAAGTGGTGGTGCGCGGCCTCCAGCGGGTGCGTGACGGCAGTCCGATCAGCCTGTTGCGCCGCGAAGAGGGCGCCACCGCCGAAACCGGGCCGCGCCCGCCGGAGACCCCGACGTGACGCTCTCGGACATCTCCGTCCGCCGCCCGGTTCTGGCCGCCGTGGCGAGCCTGCTGATCGTGATCTTCGGCCTTGTGGCGCTGCGCGACATTCCGGTGCGCGAACTGCCCGATGTCGATAATGCCGTCGTCACCGTCACCACCACCTATCGCGGCGCCGCCCCCGAGGTGATCGACACCGACCTGACCGAGACCATCGAAGGCGCCGTCGCCTCGATCTCGGGGATCCGCACGATCACCTCCGAAAGCCGTCAGGGCCGCTCGCGCGTGACCATCGAATTCGACACCGGCACCGATATCGACGTGGCCGCCAATGACGTGCGCGATGCGGTAGGCCGGGTGCGCGGCCAGTTGCCCGACGAGGCGGACGAGCCGCAGGTCGTCAAATCCGACGCCGATGCCGACCCGGTGATGCGCCTCGCCGTCACCTCGGACCGGATGACCACCGCCGAGATCACCGATTACATTGACCGCTTCCTTGTTGACCGGATCGCCACGCTCGATGGCGTTGCCAATGTCGATATCGTCGGCACGCGGCCCTTTGCCGTGCGCATCTGGATCGACCGTCGCGCCCTCTCCGCCCGCAACCTGACCGTGGCCGATGTCGAGCAGGCCCTGCGCCGAAACAACATCGAATTGCCGGCTGGAGAGGTCGAATCCTTCAACCGTCAACTCACCGTGCGGCTCAACAGCCGCCTCGACAGCCTCGAGGATTTCCGCGAGGTCGTGCTCGACCGGGTGGCGGGCTATCCGGTGCGCCTCGGCGATGTCGCGCGCATCGCGCCGGGCGTGGCCGATGACAGCACCATCGTGCGCACCAACGGCACCGAGGCGGTCGGCCTCTGGGTGCTGCGCCAGAGCCAGTCCAACACGCTGGCAATCTCCCGCGCGGTGCGCGCCGAGATCGAGGCGCTTGCGCCCAGCCTGCCGCAGGGGATGCAGATCATCGTCGGCTCCGATGACGCGCTCTTTGTCGGCGCCTCGATCCGCGAGGTGGTGATCGCGCTCTTCATCTCGCTCGGCCTCGTCGTCGGCGTCATCCTCGTGTTCCTGCGCTCGGCCCGCGCCACGCTGATCCCCGCGATCACCATCCCCGTCTCGCTGATCGGCACCTTCCTCTTGATCGGGCTCTGGGGCTTTTCGCTCAACACGCTCACGCTGCTGGCGCTGCTCCTGGCCATCGGACTGGTGGTCGATGACGCCATCGTCGTGCTGGAAAACATCCAGCGCCGCATCGAGAACGGAGAGACCCCGCTGGTGGCCAGCCTGCATGGCGCGCGTCAAGTCACCTTTGCCGTGATCGCCACCTCGATCACGCTGATCGCGGTTTTTGTGCCGCTGTCGTTCATGCCCGGTCAGGTCGGGCGTCTCTTTGTCGAATTCGGCTGGGTCATGGCGGGCACGGTCGCCATCTCGACCTTCGTCGCGCTCACCGCCTGCCCGGCGCTGGCCTCCAAGGTGCTGAGCGCGCGCGCGATCCGCCAGACCGCCGCCACCGAGGCCGCGCGCCCTGCCCCGGTGATCCAGCGCGCCTATCGCGCCCTGCTGCGGCGTGCCATCGCCATGCCGCTCGTCGTGCTGACCCTTGCCCTTGCCGTCACCGCCGGAGCGGGCCTCTTCTACAACGACCTGCCGCGCGAACTTGCCCCGCGCGAGGATCGCGGCGTGGGCTTCGTGCCGCTCACCGCGCCAACCGGATCGACCCTCGCCCATACCGACCTTGCGGCGCGTCAGGTCGAGGAGATCCTCGTTCCGCTTCAGGCCACGGGCGAGGTCGAGACGATCTTTTCCTTCACCGGTTCGGGCGGGCGGCCGTGGCGCTCCTTCGTGGTGTTCCGCCTCGTCCCCTGGCAAGACCGTGACCGCCCGGTCTCGGCCGTGGTCGGCGACATCATCCCGCAGATGGGCAAGGTCACGATCGCCCGCGGCTTTCCCGTCACCCCGGCGGGTCTCGGGCTGCGCGGCAGTTCCACCCCGGTGCAGGTGGTGATCGGCGGACCCGATTTCGACAGCGTCAAGGACTGGGCCACGGCCCTGCTCGCCCGCGCCGAAGAGATCGAGGGCCTCGTCAATCCCGAGATCAATTTCGATCAGAACCTGCCCCAGCTTGATATCACCATCGACCGCGCCCGCGCCGATGATCTGGGGATTTCCGCCGATGTCATCGCCAGCACCCTGCAAACCATGCTGGCCTCGCGAGAGGTCACGTCCTTTGTCAGCCGGGGCCGCGAATATCCGGTGCTGGTGCAGGCCGAAGCCGCCGACCGCCGCATCCCGACCGACATCGAGAACATCTTCCTGCGCGCCGGCGATGGCGAGACGCTGGTGCCACTCGGCGCGCTCGTCATGCTGCGCGAGAACGCCGCCGCCCCCTCTCTGCAACGCTTCAACCGGTTGCCCTCGATCACGCTCTCCGGCGCGCTCGCGCCCGACGCCGAACTGGGCAACGTCCTGACCCGCATCGAGACGCTGGCCGCCGAAATCCTGCCGCCCGAGGCCGCGCTCGGTTATGACGGCCAATCGCGCACCTTCAAGGACACCTCCGGCGGCGCCGGTCTCGTGTTCCTGCTCGCGCTCGTCATCGTCTATCTGGTGCTCGCCGCACAATTCGAGAGCTTCGTGCATCCGGTCGTGATCATGCTGACCGTGCCCATCGGCATCGCCGGGGCGATCTATGCGATGGCGCTCGGCGGGCTTTCGCTCAATGTCTACAGTCAGATCGGGATCATCCTGCTGATCGGGCTTATTTCCAAGAACGGCATCCTGATCGTCGAGTTTGCCAACCAGCTGCGCGACGAGGGCCAATCGGTGCGCGAGGCGGTGATCGAGGCCTCGGTGCTGCGCCTGCGCCCGATCCTGATGACCGCTATCTCCACCATTCTCGGCGCGCTGCCGCTGGTGCTGGCCTCCGGCGCCGGGGCCGAGAGCCGGATCGCGGTCGGCACGGTGATCATCGCCGGGCTGGGCATGGCGACTCTCTTGATGCTCGTGGTGACGCCCGTCCTCTACGACCTCATGGCGCGCGTCACGCGCCCGCGCGGGGCAATGGAACGGGCGCTAGAGGCGGAACTCAAGGCAAATCGACAACCGGCAGAATGAGATTACGGCCTGCGGGCGGGTGGCATTTCACGCCCGCCAATGCGATACAGGCAACGAGGGATCGGAGTAGTCCAACCGTGGCAGAATCAGTTTACAAAGCGTTCCGCCTTGCCGGATTTCTTGGCGCCCTCTGTGCCGGGTCGGCCACCGCGACAGAGGTAACGTTCACCGCGCCACACTCGCCCGAGGGCTTTACCGATAGGCTGCGTGGCGCCTCGCTGACCGCCACCAGCGTCGGACAGGATGGCACAACCGCGCAGGATCTGCTGGCCGCAGCCCAGGCCGATTATGGCCGTCTGATCGGCGTGCTCTATGCCGAGGGATTTTATGGCGGTGTCATCCGCATCCAGGTTGACGGAAAAGAGGCCGCCAGCATCCCGCCGCTGCGCGCCCCCGACCGGATCGAGCGCATCGACATCACCGTCGAACGCCGCGCGCCCTTCGTCTTTGCCACTGCCCGCGTCGCCCCCCTGCCCCCCGGCACCGACCTGCCCAGGGACTTCGCCCCCGGTAAACGGGCCAAAGGCACACTGATCGGCGAGGCCACCGATACCGGCATCGCCGCATGGCGCGCCAGCGGCCATGCCAAGGCGCTGGTCGCAGATCAGATGATCGTCGCCGATCACGCGCGCCAGACGCTCGACGCCGATATCCGCCTTGCCCCCGGCCCCCGCCTGCGCTTTGGCGCGCTCCGGATTGACGCGGACGGCCAGCCCAGCCAGGTGCGCGCCGAGCGCATCCGCGCCATCGCCGGGCTGCCCACGGGCAAGCGGTTCTCGCCCGACGAACTCGAGGATGCGGCCAACCGCCTGCGGCGCACCGGTGCCTTCCGCTCGGTCGTGATGACCGAGGCCGAGACACCCAATCCCGACGGAACGCTCGACATCACCACCCGCGTCAGCGATGCCAAGCGCCGCCGTGTCGGGGCGGGCCTCGAGCTTGAATCCGCCGAGGGCCTGACCTTTTCCGCCTTCTGGCTGCACCGCAATCTCTTCGGCGGCGCCGAACGGCTGCGCATCGACCTGCTCGCCGGCGGCATCGGCGGCGATTCGGGCGGCGAGGATTTCCGCCTCGGGCTGCGCTTTGACCGACCCGCCACCTTCACCCCCGATACCGGCCTTTTCCTGCTCGCCCGGATCGAGGACAATGACGAACCCGACAGCCGCGAGCGCAAGATCGACCTCGGCGGCGGTCTCAGCCATATCTTCTCGGACGACCTGACAGGCGAGGCCGGGATCACCTATCGCTTCTCCGACATCGACGACGATCTGGGCGCCCGCAAGCTCAAGCACCTTCTCTTTCCGCTGCACGCCATATGGGACCGGCGCGACGATCCGCTCGACGCCCATAAGGGGTTTTACGCCGATCTCAGCCTGATCCCTTTCCTCGGGCTCGATCAGGGTGACGGCAGCGGGATGCGCCTTTACAGCGATCTGCGCGGTTATCACGGGCTTGGCGCGGAAAACCGCTTTGTGCTGGCCGGACGCGCGCAGTTCGGATCCATCGCCGGCGCCGCGATCGACGAAATTCCCGCCAACATGCTCTTTTACTCCGGCGGGGCCGGCACGGTGCGCGGCCAGAGCTTTGAATCGCTCGGCGTCGATCTCGCCCCCGGCGTCACCGTCGGCGGGCGCTCCTTCATGGGCTTTTCCGGCGAATTGCGCGCCGGAATCACCGACAAGATTCAGGGGGTGGGCTTTGTCGATACCGGCTTTGTCGGCGAGGACGCGCTGGGCAGCGGCAGCGGCGACTGGCATAGCGGCATCGGTCTGGGCGCGCGCTACTTTACCCCCGTCGGACCGATCCGGGTGGACATCGCCACACCACTCGGTAGCAATGCCGGATCGGATGTCGAATTCTACATCGGCATAGGACAAGCCTTCTGATGCGCCTTCTGCTGCTCATATCTCTCCTCTTTGCCGCTCTCGCAGGCCCGCTTGCCGCGCAGACCGCCGCCGAGACCGAGGAGCGCGGCGTGCTTCAGCGCCTGCTCGAGGACAATCTCTCCGCCGCCGGGCGCGAGGTGCGGATCACCGGATTTCGCGGCGCGCTCTCCTCGCAGGCCAGCCTCGACATGCTGACCATCGCCGATGACAGCGGGATCTGGATCACCCTCACCGACGTCACGCTCGACTGGACGCGCAGCGCGCTCCTGCGCGGACGCCTCGAGGTCAACCGCCTGAGCGCGCGCACCATCGACCTGCCCCGCCTGCCGCAGACCAAGGAACCCCTCTCGCCCGAGCGCGCCGAGGCAAGGCCCTTCGCCCTGCCCGACCTGCCGGTCTCGGTGAAGATCGGCGAGATCAGCGCCGAGACCCTCACCCTCGGCGCGCCGGTCCTCGGCGAGGAGGTGGCGCTCAGCCTCAAGGGCGGCCTCACGCTCGGGGCGGGCGAAGGCGCGGCGCGCATCGACGTCACCCGCCGCGACGGGCGCGGTGCGCTGATCCTGGATGCGGGCTTTGCCAATGCCAGCCGTGTCCTCGCCCTCGACCTCTCGCTCGAAGAGGACGCAGGCGGCATCGTTGCCACGCTGCTAAACCTTCCCGACCGGCCAGCGCTCGAACTCAGCGTCAAGGGCGAGGCGCCACTCGCGGATTATGCCGCCGATATCAGCCTCGCCTCGGAGGGCAAGCCGCGCCTCACCGGCCGTGTCACAATCCTGGCAGAGGGTCCACCCGAGGCTCCCGACAGCCGCTTCACCGCCAATCTCAGCGGTGATCTGACACCGCTTCTCCAGCCCGAGTTTCAGCCGTTCTTCGGCCCGCAGAGCCAGATGTCCCTGACCGGACTGCGCCGCGCCGGAGGCGCGCTCGATATCGAGAGCTTCACCCTTACGGCCGCCCAGCTTGATCTCTCGGGCGCGCTCTCGCTCGATGCCGCGGGCTGGCCTACCGGCTTTGATCTCACCGGTCAGTTGGGCGATGGCACGACCCCGGTGCGCCTGCCGCTTTCCGGCCCGCCGACCGAAGTGCGCCAAGCCAACGTTACGGCCCGGTTCAATGCCGCGCGTGGCGACCGCTGGCGCGCCGAGATAACCCTCACCGGGCTGGAACAACCCGATCTTGGCCTCGAGCACGCCACGCTCCTCGCCCGTGGAGCGCTCCGCCGCGCCCCCCCGCGCGGCCTCACCGCGCTGACCGAGTTTGATCTCGCGGGATTGCGGCTCAGCGATCCGGCGCTGGCGCAGGCGGCAGGCGAGGCGCTGTCCGGCCATGTCACGCTCGACTGGACCCAAGGCAAACCGCTGCTGCTGCGTGGCCTGCAACTGCGCGCAGAGGACGCACGACTGTCGGGCAATGGTCAGATCGCGGCGCTGACCGATGGCCTGCCGGTTCAGGGCCGCTTCACCCTTGACGCGCCCGATCTGAGCCGCTTTGCCACCCTCGCCGGGCACCCGATCACGGGCACGGCCCGAGTCAGCCTCTCCGGCTCGGCGCGCCTTCTGGGCGGCGATTTCGATCTCACCCTCGCGGCGGAAACCGACCGGCTCGGGCTCGGCATCGCGCAACTTGATCCACTTCTCTCCAGCCCCGGCACGCTGTCGCTCGCGGCGCGGCGTGACACCACCGGCACCAATCTCGACCGACTCCTGATCGAGAACGAGACCCTGCGCGCCACCGCATCGGGACGCCTCAACAGCCAGAGCGGCGCGCTCACCCTCGCCGCGCGCCTCACTGATCTCTCGCTCACCGACCCGCGCCTTGACGGCCCTGCCGACGCCAGCACCAACATCGCCTGGACGGCGGGCGGCAACCTGACCCTGACCGGCCTCGACGCCAGCCTGATGGGCGCGCGCCTCACCGCCACCGGCACCCTCGCGCCCGAGGTCGATGGCCTGCCCGCCTCGGGCCGCCTGACCCTCGCCATCAGCGATCTGGCCCGCTTCAACGCGCTCTCGGGCCTGACGCTGCGCGGCGCGCTCGATCTGACGCTTGAGGGAAGCGCCGAGGCAAGGGGCCAGCGCTTTTCTCTCACCACCAGCCTGCAAGGCCGCGACCTTGCCACCGGTCGCGCCGATCTCGACCGCCTGATCGCGGGCCGCCTCGATCTGGGCGCCGGCATCGCGCGCAGCCCGGAACGCATCGACATCGACCACCTCACCCTCGACACCCCGCAAGTCACCCTCACAGCGCGCAGCGCAGCCCCCGGTGCGGCGCTCGACATCACCGCGCGGCTGGCCGATCTCGGCCGCTTCGCCCCCGAATTCTCCGGCCCGGTCTCGGCCTCGGGCCGCGCCACGCTGCTCGGACCAGAGGCGCGCCAGATCACCCTTGACCTCAAGGCAGACGGTCCCGGCGGCACCACCGCGCGCGTCGCGGGCGATGTCCTCGACCACGGCGCGCGGCTCGATCTCGCGGCCAGCGGCAGTCTGCCGCTCGCCTTCGCCAACGGCATCCTGTCGCCCAATGCCGTGCAAGGTGCCGCGCAATTCGACCTGCGCCTGCAAGGCGCCCCCACGCTTGGCGCGGTCGCGGGCAGGATCACCACCAGCGGCGCGCGCGTGTCCCTGCCCGTCTCCGGCCTTGGCGTGGACAATCTCAGCGGCACCGCCACCCTCGGGCAAAGCCGGGTCGAAACCGATTTCACCGCCCTCATGCGCGATGGCGGACAGCTTGGCGTCACCGGACCCATCAGCCTCCTGCCCGGCTTCGACAGCGCTCTCTCGGTCGCGATCTCAAACCTCTTGCTTAGCGATCAGCGGATCTACACCACCACCGCCAATGGCACGCTCAGCCTCACCGGCCCGCTCGCTGGCGGGGCGCGCATCGCAGGCGCCATTGCCCTGGGCGAAACCAATATCCGCATTCCCTCTGGCCTTGGCGCCGCCAGCGTGTCGCTCCCTGACCTGCGCCATCTCAACGAGCCCGCCGATGTCCGCGCCACCCGCGAACGCGCCGGCCTGATCGTGACCGAGACCGCCGCCCGCAAGCGCCCCTACGGCCTTGACCTGCTCATCGAGGCCCCCAAGCGCATCTTCGTGCGCGGCCGCGGGCTTGACGCCGAACTCGGCGGACGGCTGCGAGTCGTCGGCACCACCGATGCCGTCGCCCCCGACGGGTTTTTCGAGCTGATCCGCGGCCGCTTCGACATCCTCGGCACCCGGCTCGACCTGACCGAGGGACGCGTCACCCTGCAAGGCTCCCTCGATCCCTATCTGCGCTTTGTCGCAGAGACAGAGAGCGCCGACATCACCGCGCAGGTGATCCTCGAAGGTCTGGCCAGCGCCCCCGAGGTCAGCTTCACCTCCGATCCCTTCCTGCCCGAGGAAGAGGTGATCGCGCGTCTGATCTTTGGCCGTGAACTCGGCAGCATCTCCCCCTTTCAGGCCGCTAAACTGGCCTCTGCGGTGGCAACGCTCTCGGGGCGCGGCGGCAAAGGCCCGCTCGGCCTGCTGCGCGGCGGTCTGGGCCTGAGCGATCTCGATGTCAGCCAGAACACCGATGGCGACACCGAGGTCAGCGCCGGCGGTTATCTCTCGGACAAGGTCTATAGCGAGATCACCGCCAACAGCGCCGGACGCCAGCAGATCAACCTCAATCTCGACCTGACGCGCGCGCTGACCGCCAAGGGCTCGGCGAGTTCCGACTCCTCTGGCATCGGCATCTTCTTCGAACGCGACTACTGACGCGCATTTGCCCAAAATTTGCGCAGGAAAAGACTCGCGTCTCGGTGTGCGAGGCTGCAAGACTGAAGCCACCGCAGCAGAGATCAAGGAGACCAGCTTGCGCTACATTCCGTTCCTCGTCGCGATCCTTCTCGTCCCTGCGGGCCTGTTCCTCGCCCTCTGGCTACCATTCTGGGGCGGATTGCTCGCCGGTCTCGCGGGCCTCGCCACCGCCATCGGCCTTTATGACCTCTCGCAAATCAAGCACGCGGTGCTCAAGAACTACCCGCTCTCCGCCCGCCTGCGCTTTCTCTTCGAATTCTTCCGCCCCGAGATCCGCCAATATTTCCTCGAAAGCGATCACGAGGAAACACCGTTTTCGCGCGAACAGCGGGCGTTGGTCTATCGCCGCTCCAAGGGGATCGAGGGGCTGCGCCCCTTTGGCACCCTGCTCAACGTGAATGCGGTGGGGCATGAATGGATCAACCATTCGATGAATCCCTCTCATCTGCAAGGCCATGATTTCCGCCTGCACATGGGCGGCCCCGATTGCACCCGTCCCTATCAGAGTTCGGCGCTCAATATCTCGGGCATGTCCTATGGTGCGCTCTCGCCCAATGCGATCGAGGCGCTCAACTGGGGCGCCCGGATCGGCGGCTTTGCCCATACCACCGGCGAAGGCTCGATCTCGCGCTTTCACCGCAAGCACGGCGGCGATCTGATCTGGCAGATCGGCTCGGGCTATTTCGGCTGTCGCAGGCCCGATGGCGGCTTTGATCCCGACATCTTCGCACAAGCGGCCGCCGACGATCAGGTCAAGATGATCGAGATCAAGCTTTCTCAAGGCGCCAAACCGGGCCATGGCGGCATCCTGCCGGGCGCAAAGGTGACAGAGGCCATCGCCGAGGCGCGCGGCGTCAAGGTCGGTGAGGATTGCATCAGCCCGGCCAGCCATTCCGAGTTTTCGACCCCAGAGGGCCTCTGCGCCTTCATCGCCCGCCTGCGTCAGTTGTCGGGGGGCAAGCCGGTCGGCATCAAGCTCTGCGTCGGCCATCCGTGGGAGTTTTTCGCCATTGCCAAGGCGTTTCACGCCACCGGCATCACGCCCGATTTCATAACCATCGACGGCGCCGAAGGTGGCACCGGCGCCGCCCCGGTGGAGTTTGCCGATCACAAGGGCGCCCCGATCCGCGAAGGGCTGATGCTCGTTCACAACACGCTGGTCGGCATCGGGCTGCGCGACCGGATCCGCCTTGTCACTTCCGGCAAGATCATCAGCGCCTTCGACATGTGCCGGATGTTCGCGCTCGGCGCTGATAGCTGCAACATCGCGCGCGGCTTCATGTTTGCGGTTGGCTGCATCCAGGCGCAGGTCTGCCACAGCGGCAAATGCCCCACCGGCGTCACCAGTCAGGATCCCGGCCGCTACCGCGCACTCGCCGTCGCCGAGAAATACCAGCGCGTCGCCAATTTCCACCGCAACACGCTCATAGCCCTCAAGGAAGCGGTCGAATCCTCCGGCCTTTCCGCTCCACAGGACTTCACCCCGCATCACCTGATGATCCGCGTCAACAGCCGCGAGGTCCGCTCCGCCGCCAGCCAGTATCTCTGGCTCGAACCCGGCGAGTTGCTCTCCGGCAAGGTCACGCATCCCGCCTTCGCCAAATACTGGGACCGCGCCCGCGCCGATACCTTTGCCTTTGTCGCCTGATGAAGCCAACCACCCCGGTCTCCGCGATCCGCAATCTCGGCCCCGCCAGCGAGGCAGCCTTTGCGCGCGCCGGGATCCACAGCGCCGAAGCGTTGCGCGACAGGGGGCCGGATGCCGCCTATGAAGGCCTCTTGCAGAGCGGCGAGAGCCCGCATTTCATCGCCTATTACGCGCTGGTGATGGGCCTGCAAGGTCGCCCGTGGAACGACTGCCAAGGCGCAGAAAAGGCCGCGCTGCGTGTCCGCTTCGACGCGATCAAGGCGCGCGTCCGGCTGACATTGCAGGACCCCGACAACGCCACAGAGGCGATCCTTGATCGCATCGGCACCGGCTTGCGGCGCAAGGAACGCGGCCTCACCGGCTGATCGGGCTCCGCTTCGGATTGGATCGGCACCGATCAGCGCCACCGCCCCGTCCACCGGTCCGTCATGGCCCGAGGCTCCGCGCGCAGACGCCAGAGTCAGGGATGCGCTCCTCTGCCCGGCCGGCAAGGGCCACCGCCAGATTGATCATAAAACTTTGAAAATCGCATCTATTCCGGGCCTTGAAAACCGCTCTTGATGTGTTCTCGACGCCCCGTCCTAGCCCTCCAGCGCCTGCGCCAGATCGGCAATCAGATCCTCCACCGCCTCGATCCCGACCGAGAGCCGGATCAGGTTCTCCGGGATCCCGGTATGCGGCTCGATCGTGTGGCGATGCTCGACCAGGCTCTCGACCCCGCCCAGCGAGGTGGCGCGATGAAAGAGTTGCAGCCGCCCCACCACCTCCAGCGCCCGCGCCCGCCCTCCCACGACCAGCGCCGACAAGAGATAGCCATACCCACCCTGCATCTGCCGCCGGGCAATCTCGTGGCCCACATGCGAGGCCAGACCGGGATAATAGACCGTCTCGATCCGCGGATGGGCCGCAAGATACTCCGCCACCGCCAGCGCATTGGCACTCATCCGCTCCACCCTGAGCGGCAGCGTGCGCATCCCCCGCATCAAGAGCCAGGCCTCGAACGGGCCGATGATCGCCCCGGCGTCATGCCGGTCTGTCGCAATCTCCTGCCACATCGGATTGCCCGGATCACGGCAGGACAGCACGCCCGCCAGCACGTCGCTATGACCATTGAGCGCCTTGGTGGCCGAATGCATCACCAGATCCGCCCCCAGATCGAGCGCGCGCGTCAACACCGGCGTCGCCGCCGTGCCATCCACCACCAGCACGGCACCCGACTTGTGCGCCACCCCCGAGGCCGCCGCGATATCCACCGTCCGCAGCCAGGGATTGGACGGCGTCTCGATCCACACCATGTCGGCCGAGGACCGGCACGCCTCCGCCAGCGCCTCCGGCTTGGCGGCGTCGATCTCGTCGAGGATGATCGCCCGGCGCAGGCAATAGTCGCGCACCCATTTCAGCGTGCCCCAGTAGATGCCGTTCTGCATCACCACCCGCGCCCCCGAGGGCAGCGCCCGAAACACCGCCGCCACCGCCGCCATGCCGGACGGGAACAAGAGGCTCGCCGCCGCGCCCTCCAGCCGCCGGATCACCTCTTCGGCCTGCCGCACCGTATCATTGGCATCCCGGCCATAGATGTTGTCGGGCCGCAGCGGCACATAATCGGGCCCCCGCAAATAGGTCGTGCTCAGGCTGATCCCCGGCACCACGCCGCCCGTGGCGCTGTCCGTGGCCCCCGCCGCCTGCGCAGCGATGGTGGCAGACCTTTGTTCTTGGTTCTTCATCACCGTTCCTGTCCGTTATCCCGTCTCACCCTGCGGTCGGCTGATCGTGCCCCCCGAGACCGCCGCGCGCACCCCCGTCGTGCCAGGGCAGGAGGTCGCCATCCCGCGCGCCACCCGCACCGCCAGATAGCCAAAGGCCTGCGCCTCAAGCATGTCGCCATCCAGCCCCACCACCTCAACGGGCTCCACCGGGCAATCGAGCGCCGCGCGCAGCATCTCCATCAACACCGGATTGTGCCGCCCGCCCCCCGTCACCAAGAGGCGCGCGGGGGGAACGGGGCAATGCTCCATCCCACGCAGGACCGCCGCCGCACTCATCCCCGCAAGCGTCGCCACCGCATCGGCATCGGGCAATTCCGCGACCAGAGCGATCATGTCACGAAACGTGTCGCGGTCCAGCGATTTCGGCGGCATCCGCAAAAAATAGGGCTCGTCGAGAAACATCTCCAGCGCCCCCTGCACCACCCGTCCCTGCCGCGCCAACGCCCCGTCGCGATCATAGGGCAGCCCGCGCCGCGCCATCATCAGATCGTTGATCGGCGCATTTGCAGGCCCGGTGTCAAAGGCCAGAAGCGCCCCCGCATCCTCGGGCCGCGCGCGGCGGGGATCCACCCATGTCAGGTTGCCCACCCCGCCGAGATTGAGAAAGGCCAGGGGTGCCGTGGCCCCGATCCACTGCGCGCAGGCAAAATGAAAGAACGGCGCCAGAGGCGCGCCTTCACCGCCCAGCCTGACATCGGCGCTGCGGAAATCCCAGACCACCGGCAGCCCCAGCCCGGCGGCGATCCGCGCCCCGTTGCCCAGTTGATGCGTGCCCCGCCCGCGCGGCTCATGCGCCAGCGTCTGGCCGTGAAATCCCACCAGCGCCGCACCGTCAAAGCCGCCCAACACCTCCAGATGCGCGGCCTCGACCAAGGCCTCGGCCTCGGCCAGATCCTCGCCGGGCCATTTGCCAAGCGCAGCCCGCAGCACCGCCTGTTCGCCCGCGCCATAGGGCCGGTAGGCGCGCGGCCCGAACTCATGGATCCGCAGGCCGTCGGTCTCGACCATCGCCGCATCCACCCCATCCAGAGAAGTGCCCGACATCGCCCCAAGCGCCCAGACACGCCCCGCCTTCAACATGGCCTTTTCCTTCGCCCGCCAACTGCCTATACATGCCGCGCAACGACAAGCGGGACAAGCCTTATGACCTATCACCCCAGATCCGAATTCCTCCAGGTGATGCAGGCGCGCGGCTATCTCGCGGATTGCACCGATCTCGAAGCCCTCGACCGGGCGCTGAACGCCGGACCCGTCACCGCCTATATCGGCTATGACGCCACCGCGAAATCACTCCATGTCGGGCATCTCCTGAACATCATGATGCTGCGTTGGCTTCAAAAGACCGGCCACCGGCCGATCACGCTGATGGGCGGCGGCACCACCAAGGTCGGCGACCCCTCCTTTCGCTCCGAAGAACGGCCGCTGCTCTCGCCGGCGCAGATCGACGACAACATTGTCGGGATGAACCGGGTCTTTGCCCGCTATCTGTCCTATGGCGATGGCCCGCACGATGCCTTGATGCTCAACAATGCCGAATGGCTCGACGGGCTCAATTACCTCGATTTCCTGCGCGACATCGGGCGACATTTCTCGGTCAACCGGATGCTCAGCTTTGAATCGGTCAAGTCCCGCCTCGACCGCGAGCAATCGCTCAGCTTCCTCGAATTCAACTACATGATCCTTCAGGCCTATGACTTTCTCGAGCTGAACCGCCGCCATGGCTGCCTCCTGCAAATGGGCGGATCGGATCAATGGGGCAACATCATCAACGGCATCGACCTCACCCGCCGGGTGATCGAGCATGAGGTGTTCGGGCTGACTTCGCCGCTGCTGACCACCTCGGATGGGCGCAAGATGGGCAAGTCGGCGGGCGGGGCGGTCTGGCTCTCGCCCGACCTGCTCAGCCCTTACGAATTCTGGCAGTTCTGGCGCAACACCACCGACGCCGATACCGGGCGTTTCCTGAAACTCTATACCGAATTGCCGGTCGAGGACTGCGACCGCCTCGGCGCACTGGCGGGATCCGAGATCAACACCGCAAAGATCATCCTCGCCAACGCCGTGACCACACTCTTGCACGGGGCCGAGGCCGCTCAGACCGCCGAGACCACGGCACGCGAAGTATTCGAGCATGGCGGCGTGGGCGAGGATCTGCCCACCCTGACCTTGAGCCCCGCCGATCTTGGCGACGGGCTCTCCATCGTGCAACTGATCGTGCGCGCGGGGCTGGCCAGTTCCGGCAAGGAGGCCAAGCGCCTGATCGCCGAACACGGCGCGCGCCTTGATGACGAACCGCTGACGGATGCCGGTCTGATGATCGACGCGGCCCGACTTGACGCGCCGATCAAGCTCTCGGCGGGCAGAAAACGCCACGCGCTGGTGCGGCTCGCGGAGTGACGCGGCGACTGCGTACGGAACCCGCGTTCACCCTGTCCCGCCTGTACGCATCATCCCCGCGCCGCAAGCGCCTCTTGCAGCACCGCGCGCACCGCCGCGGGCGGCACGTCATCCGTGATGAAGGCCGCACCGATGCCGCGCGCCAGGACGAATCGCAACTTGCCATCGACCACTTTCTTGTCCTGCCCCATGAGCGCGATCAAGGCGTCAACCGCCGGAAGTTCTCCTTCAATATCCGAAAGATCCACCTTCATCTTCATGTTGCGCAACAACGCACGCACCCGGCTTGGCTCCTCTTGTGAACACAACCCCAACCTTGCTGACAGCTCGAACGCCAGCGCACAGCCGATTGCCACGCCTTCCCCATGCAAGAGACGCGCCCCATCATAGTGTGTTGCCGCCTCCAGCGCATGACAAAATGTATGCCCCAGATTAAGCAAGGCCCGATCACCCTGTTCGGTTTCATCGCGTGTGACAATCTCGGCCTTCATCTCGACAGAGCGTTTCACGATATGCATCCGCGCCGCCATATCCCCGGCGGAGGCACGTGAGCCATGACCTTCAAGCCATTGGAAAAACGTGCTATCTCCCAATAGACCGTATTTCACCACCTCACCGTATCCGGCCAGAAAATCGCGTTCGGCAAGCGTCCCGAGAACTGCGGTATCGGCCAGAACAAGGCTTGGCTGATGAAACGCCCCGATCAGGTTCTTGCCCTGTGGCGCATTGATCCCGGTCTTGCCCCCCACCGAACTGTCAACCTGCGCCAAGAGACTGGTGGGCACCTGCACAAACCGCACCCCCCGCCGCAGGATCGCTGCGGCAAACCCCACGAGATCACCGATCACTCCACCACCGAGGGCGATAACTATATCATTTCGTTCTATTTTCCGCTCCAGAAGCCAACCGGTCACATGCTCCAGATGGGGCCAGCTTTTGGTTCCCTCACCCGCAGGAAGGCTCAGGGAGACAGAGGATATTCCGGATTTTTCCAGACCTTCGACCAGCGTCCTCAAATGCAAGCGCGCGACATTTTCATCCGTCACGATCGCCACACGCGCCCGCCGCAGCAGCGGACCGATCAGAGAACCCGCCTCTGGCAGCACGCCAGGCCCGATATGAACATCATACGCGCGCCCTGCGAGCCCGACATGCACAACGTTGCTCAATTCACGCCCTCCAACACATCTTGCCGCGCCCGCAACGCTTTTTCGACTTCAGTCGCCATTTCTTCGATCGAGTAATGCGGTCGAGATTGCACGCACAAATCTGCGAGCGCATAAAGCGGTACGCGCTTCTGATAGAGATCGCTGAGTGCTTCGTATGGATTAGCTGTGCGAAGGAGTGGCCTGTTATTTTTACCTTTTACGCGGGACCACAATAGTGGAAGCTCGGCATCAAGCCACACCGAAATGGCTTTTTCGGAGATGAGTCTGCGATTGCGTTCCGCCAGAAAGGCACCGCCCCCGGTTGACAGGACGCCACGATGTGAGTCCAGCAAGCGGTCAATCACCTCGGTTTCACGCCGACGAAAGAAGTCCTCGCCATCGCGTTGAAATATCTCGGCAATCGTCATGTTGGCCGCCTTTTCAATCTCGCCATCGGAATCCAGGAACGGCACTCGCAGACGCGCCGCAAGCGCTTTGCCCACGGCCGTCTTGCCAGCGCCCATCATGCCCACGAGCACGATGGTCTTTTTCAGTTTCGGCTCCGCTGCCCCCGGCACGTCTCGGCGTTCCCCTGCCAATTCCACACGCTTTTCATTGAATGACGTGATCTTGTCTAAAAGGCCAGTTATAAGTTCAGAAAAAGACTGGCAAGAGCAGACAGAGGGCCCTATGTATAGATTGATAAAGTGGCTGATTTATGTGGCCTTTCTAGGGTTCCTTGCTCTGGTGTCCTATATGTATGTCGGACCGTTTTTTGGGGCTGACTTTGGCCCACGGCAGAACGAGATTCGTCAGGAAATCATTCTTGAAACGCATTAGCGCAGCCCTTTTCAGCATCCTTTTCGGAACCGCCAGTTTTGCTCAGGAACCGCTCTCAGCGATCGAGTGGCTAAACCAGACCGCGACTGCGACCGTCTCCCCCCCGGAAAGCGTCATCCTGAATGCCCCCCCGGTCGCATCCGCGGTAACTATACCGCAGGTTCAGGTAACCACACTTGACAGACAGCGCGCCGACGCAGTCGGCCTCTTGCCCAGCCATTCGACAGGTCTCCCCGTCTCTCTTTGGAGCAATAGTAATGCGGCGGATCTGCAACGCCGGTTCTTGAACCTGTCACCAGAGCCATTGCCCGCGATTCAGGCATTGTATTATACGCTCTTGCTTGCCGAAGCCGACCCACCCGTTGATCTGACAACGGACGCAGAGTTTCTATTGACCCGCTTGCTGGCCTTGCGGCAGTTCGGTGCAGTAGAACCCGCTCTTGCCCTTGTGGAGGCCGCAGGTCTGGTGCCGGGCAACCTATTTGGCCACTGGTTTGATCTGTCGCTTCTCACCGGGCAAGAGGATCGTCCCTGCGCAGCACTCGAGCGCCGGCCGCATTTGTCCAGCGATCTTTCCGCAAGAATTTTCTGCTCGGCACGAACGGGGGATTGGGAAAAGGCGGCGCTGATTTACGACTCGGCCGTGGCTCTTGATGCAATTGATGCAACCGATCAGACCTTGCTTGCCCTGTTCCTTGATCCTGATCTGATCGACACGGTTCCTCCCCCCGACATCCCCAAGACGATATCACCTCTCGAGTTTCGGCTTTTCGAAGCGATGGGCACGCCCCTTCAGACCCATAATCTGCCAAAGTCCTTTGCCCACGCCGATTTGCGCGGAACGGCAGGCTGGAAGGCCGAACTCGAAGCCGCCGAGCGACTGGCGCGCACCGGGGCGTTGCCCGCAAGCCAACTCTTTGGGCTCTATACCGCCCGCAAGCCCGCAGCCTCTGGCGGCATCTGGGACAGGGTGGCGGCAATTCAGGCCCTCGATGCGGCACTGAGCCAAGGAGACCTGCCAGCGGTCGCCAAAGGATTGCCAGTGGCTTGGGCTGCCATGAGATCAAGGCGGCTTGAGGTGCCCTTTGCGGATGTCTTCGGACCGCGCCTGATGGGGTTGGAACTTCCGAACGAGGTGACGGAACTTGCGTTTCGAATTCTTCTCTTGTCCAGTAGCTACGGGGCGGCGGCGAAAGAGCAACAAAGCGAGGAGAGAACACGGCGTTATCTCGCCGATCTTGCCCGTGGTCAGCCGAAGCTTGATGATGCTCAATCGTCTCTTGAGGAGGCAATCGTCCGGGGCTTTATGGCCACCGAACCACCATCCGCACAAAAAACCCTGCTCGACAACGGCCGCCTGGGCGAGGCCATCCTCGGGGCCGCAGCACAGCTTGATCAACCCTCGGAGAGTGGCCGCGACGACATCTCGGGGGCTATTGCCACGTTGCGTGCGGTGGGTCTGGAAGAAACTGCCCGCCGGGCCGCGCTGCAACTGCTGCTGCTTGACATACGCAGATGACCCGGGACAGGCAGTGGATCGAGCTCTTTCTTGAGGCGCAAGCGGCCGAGCTGGGAGCCGCGCACAACACGCTTCTGGCCTATGAGCGTGATCTTCGCGACTTTGCCACTTGGGCCCGCGATCAGGACGTTCCTCTTGAGACGGCCACGCAGACCGACATCGAATCCTATCTGGTCCATTGCGATGCAAAGGGGCTGGCCCGCGCCACCCGTGCGCGCAGGTTATCCGCCGTGCGGCAACTCTATCGGTTTGCCTTCGACGAACGCCTGCGCACCGACAATCCCGCAATTCGTATCAAAGGCCCCGGACGGGCGAAGCGTCTGCCCAAGACCCTGAGCGAGGCTGAGGTCAGCCGCCTGCTGGAGGCGGCCGCCCTGCATGGGAGGACCGTCCAGGATCGCACGCGAAATGCCTGCCTGATGACCCTGCTCTACGCGACCGGAATGCGCGTGAGTGAACTGGTGTCGCTGCCGATCTCGGCGGCGCGCGGCGATCCGCAGATGCTGCTGATCCGAGGCAAGGGGGGCAAGGAACGCATGGTGCCTCTCTCGCCACCGGCGCGCACGGCTCTTGCCAAATGGCTTGAGTTCCGCACACAGGAGGATGACGCGGCCCGCAGCGCGGGCAAGACCGCATCACCGTTTCTCTTTCCCTCTTCGCAGGACGACGGCTTCTTGAGCCGCCATAGTTTTTATATTACTATCAAGGAACTGGCTGTCAAAGCTGATGTCACTTCAGCAAAGGTCACACCGCATAGGCTCCGGCATGCGTTTGCCACGCATCTGTTGGCCAACGGCGCGGACCTGCGGGTGATACAAATCCTGCTTGGTCACGCCGATCTCGCCACGACAGAAATCTACACGCATGTCCTCGACGCCCGCTTGCAGGCTCTAGTTCAGGAGCATCATCCGCTGGCCAGGGCGACCCGGCGCGATCAGGCCCCCAGATCCGCACCAGATGATCCACGACCTGCGACAGAGTCGACTCTCGAAACAAAACACGTGGTGTCAAAAACGTCGTCTTGATGCAATTCCGAGTGCGCCGCATAACTTCACACGCAAGAACTGAGAACCCGCGAGATGGAAGCCGAAACACACCTTCTGGATCTGACTTTCTGGATCACCGCCGGAGCGATTCTTGGACTGCTGATCCTGTCTGCATTCTTCTCGGGCAGTGAAACCGCGCTGACCGCCGCGTCGCGTAGCAAACTGCGCGCGCAAGCTGAAAAGGGCAGCAAGGGTGCCGAATTCGCTTTGAAAATCACGGAAGATAATGAGCGCCTGATCGGATCCGTGCTGCTCGGCAACAATCTGGTAAACATCCTTGCCGCGGCGTTGGCGACCGCCCTTTTTACCAAGCTCTTTGGTGAGAGCGGTGTGGCCTTGGCGACGCTGGTCATGACGGTTCTTGTGCTGGTTTTTTCTGAGGTGTTGCCAAAGACTTACGCCATAACGAATGCCGAATCGGCCGCTGCACGCGCGGCGCCGATCATCCTTGTGGTGATCAAGGTCTTCTCGCCGATTGTATCGGCGGTTCGACTATTCGTGCGCGGCATCCTGGCCGTGTTCGGCGTCAAGATTGATCCGAACCGTCAAATCCTTGCCATCAAGGAAGAAATCGCCGGTGCACTTTATCTCGGGCAATCCGAGGGTGTCGTCGAAAAGGAAGATCGCGACCGCATCCTGGGCGCCCTCGATCTGGGCGAAAGAACGGTCGAGGAAATCATGCTGCATCGCAGCCGGATCGAATTGATCGATGTCGCTTTGGACCCGGAGGCCATCCTGAACCAATGCCTTGAGAGCAATCACACGCGATTGCCGCTCTATCGGGATGATCCGGACAACATTATCGGCGTGGTCCATGCAAAGGATTTGCTGCGCGCCATGCACAAGCTGGTAACTGGATCAAGAGATGGCGCCAAAGCCTTGAAGAACTTCGATGTCCTCAGCATTGCGCGAAAACCTTACTTCGTTCCGGAAACGACGACACTGGACGAACAGATGCGACAGTTCCTCCGCATCCGCAGCCATTTTGCGCTTGTCGTCGATGAGTATGGTACGCTCGAAGGACTGATTACCCTCGAGGATATTCTGGAAGAGATCGTCGGCCAGATTACCGATGAGTTCGATCAGGATATGGAATATGCGATCCGGAAAACCGAGGATAACCAATTCATCGTCGATGGCGCCATGACGATCCGGGATCTCAACCGGGCCACGGAATGGGCATTGCCCGACGACATGGCGAACACCGTGGCCGGGCTGGTCATCCATGAGGCTCAGATGATCCCTGCGGTCGATCAGGTTTTCATTTTTCACGGCTTCCGGTTTCAGGTTCTGGCGCGCAAGGACAACCGGATCACAAAGTTTAAGATACGAAAACTCTGACTCCTGAACGCGCCCTCACACTGCACCGCGACGATTCGGAAACACAAAGCACCGATCGCGCCGGATCATCAACCACAACGCTTTGCCCGGTTCCGGCAAAAACACTTTTGGAACCGTAGCCTTCAGAATCGATCCATCGTGATCCATACGAAACTCGACCAGGCTCTCCGAACCCATGAAACGTGCCCGCACGACCACGCCGCGCGCGGGCGTGCCGTCCTGAGGCGTTGGATTGGGACCGCGTCCATTTCGGTCAAAATCGATCTTGATGTGCTGGGGCCGGATCACGATTTCAACGTCCTGCCCATCCGGAACGCCGGGGGCCAGAAAATGACCAAACGGCGTCTCGGTCAATGCTCCCCGGACCGTGCCGCGAATGACATTTGTGTCGGAAAAGAACGCCACCGCGCTGCGATCGATCGGAGAATTGTAGATATTGTAAGGCGCCCCTTGCTGCACGATGCGCCCGTCGCGCATCAATGCGATTTCATCGGCCATCCGCATCGCTTCCTGGGGTTCATGCGTCACGAGCAAGATGGCGGTATCCTCTTCGCGCAGGATATCAAGCGTCTCGTCGCGGATACCATCGCGCAGGCGATTGTCGAGGCCGGAAAATGGCTCATCCATCAGCATGATGCTGGGCTTGGGGGCAAGGGCCCGGGCAAGCGCCACACGTTGCTGCTCGCCGCCGGAAAGTTCATGCGGATAGGCATCAATGTATCGCCCCATACCGACACGTTCGAGCAATTCCGTCACCCGGGCGAATTTCTCGGCTTTGTTTCCCAAAAGGCCAAAGGCGACATTGTGCGCCACATTGAGATGCGGAAAAAGCGCGAAATCCTGGAACATCAGACCGATATGCCGGCGCTCTGGGGGCACGCGAAACACAGTATCGCAAATCAGCCGGCCATCGACATAGATCTCGCCCGAATCCTGCATCTCGACGCCCGCTATCATGCGCAACGTTGTTGATTTTCCGCACCCCGAGGGTCCCAGCAGGCATGTCACCTGACCCGGCATCACCCGCAAGGACACATCATTCACTACCGCCCGGCGATCATAGCGTCGGGTGAGGTTTCTGATTTCCAGCCGTGGGATTTGGCTCTGCACCTGTGCCTCATGTTCTATCCGATCAAATTGATCGGGTTTTCCCTTTTCGGAGATAGCAACACAACCCGGTCCATGCAAGCCACGGCACCCCGTTGACAGCGATCTGTCGAGATGATTGCATCCCTCCTGAATTGAATTTGTGGAGTTTGACCTATGCAATTTTTCACTGGCGTAATGCTAGCCCTCTGTCTTGCCCTACCTGCCAATGCGGATGGTGCCAGCGATCGCGCAACGCGACTTGCGATAGCGCAGGACTATGTCGAGGCAACGATGCAGGATATGGATATTCAGGATTTCATTCGCCAACTCTGGCAGCCTATGGTGCAGCAGATGGAGGCGACGCGACAACCGCTCTCGCCCGATCAGGTCAATCAGATCGAACAGCTGTTTTCCGACGAGTTGACGGCGCCGCTGATGGCGGTGATGCGCAAACAGGATGCCATCATGGCGGATCTGATGACCCTCGAGGAATTGACCGCTTTGCGTGACTTCTACATGTCTGTGAATGGCCGTGCGGTGATGGAGAAGATGCCGCAACTTGCGCAGATTCAACAGCCGATGATCTCTGCCGTGTTGCAGGAAAAAATGCCAGTGATGATGCCAAAGATCGAGGCAATCACCACAGCACCAAAGCAATAGATCCACAAGCGGAGCCCGCTTGGAACGCAGGCCCTTTCTGGAACTGCCCCCAGATCGAAACAGGCCATATGCAGGAAAAAATGGCGCGGCCCTGAGTCAGACCTTTTGCAAGTCCATCATTGCGGTGAATTCTACCTCGGCGACCAACTCGCCGGCGACCTCGGCAACGCCGCCAAACTTCCAGACCTTTCCACCCGGCTTGCCGCGCAGGGTTGCAAGTTTCATCTCCAGAACATCGCCAGGCACGACCATGCGGCGGAACTTGCAACCTTCTATCGCCATGAAATAGACCAGCATGTTGCGGTCCTCCATTCCAAGCGCCGTCCCAACCATCACTGCCGCAGTCTGCGCCATCGCTTCAATGATGGTGACGCCCGGCATGATGGGACGACCTGGGAAATGGCCCTGAAAATGCGGCTCGTTCATGGTAACGTTCTTGATCCCACGCGCTGACATGTAGCCGTCGATCTCGACCACCTTGTCAACCAGAAGAAACGGGTATCGATGCGGAATGAGTCGCTGGATATGGTGGATATCCGCGGATTTGAGCGCCTCGGTCATCGGCTGTCCTTTCGCATCCCTCTTCGCCTTGGTCCCTAGCAATTGCCTCCAGTCAAGGCAAGCCCGGCCTTGTGCGACTAGTCTGCGGTGCTTCTCGGCAATACAGGGTCTGGCGCCGTCCCCTGCGGGTCCAGGCCCGCGGGGTCAGCGCCGATCCTTTCATTGATCCGGGCGATGGCGATATCGGATACATCGGCCACTTCAGAACGCAGCAGCACCGTGCGCAGGTCAAGCATCACAACCGCATCGGCCTCTTGCAGCAGATCGGCCAGAACAGGTTGAATGACCCGCATGAATTGAGCCGGGGCAAGATCGCGGCGGCGCTCCAGATCGCGTGACATCTGTTCCGCCTCAAGGCGCAATTTTTCGACCTTCTGGTCAAACGCATCGGCAAGGACGCGGAATTCGTCGGGCGGCATCGTTGCACGTTGCCCGGTCAAGGCTAGTTCTTCTGCCTCAAGCTCGGCGGCCACTTGATCATTTTGGGCGATCAGACGATCCCGCGCAGCCTGTAGCTCGGATTGCAGGCGTCTGCCGTAGAGCGTCTCGGTCAAGAGCCGCTCGGGGTCGATGACGATCACGTCACTCTGCACGACCCCCATCTGTTGCGCCACGACTGGGGTCAGCCCACCAAGGGCCAGCAACATCGCCAGCCCGGTCAGAGCAAGCGTGTTGCGCATGTCAGAAATCCGTTCTGACCGTCAAATCGAACTGTTGTTCGACATCGCCCGGCTCTTTTTTAAGCGCGTTCGAAAAGTTCATCCTGATCGGACCGAATGGCGAGGTCCAGAAGATCGAAAACCCGATCACATGGCGCGGCTCGAACCCGGTTGAGGCCAGAGGCAGGACAGCCGAGGCTTTGTTGCCGATCCCCCAAAGCGAGCCGATATCATAGAATGCACCGCCAGTGATTCCATATTCATCCGGCAGGCCAAGCGGGAACTCCGCCTCGAACTTCAAGGCAGCGAAGTAATCACCCCCCAGCTGCTCGCCGCCCTCGGTCGGGCCGATGCCATTGGTCTCGAACCCACGAATGATCTGTCCGCTGAAGCGGTTGATGAAACGGCTGTTCTGACCATCCGAAAAACTGATCGCGCCGCCTTCAAGGATCGCACGCAGGGTCACTTCCTCGTTCAGAATGCTGGTCTGACCGACAATCCGTGCTGTGGTCTTGACAAAATCATTGTCTCCCCCCAGGCCGGCGAGTTCCTGGCCAAAGGACAACAATACACCTGCCTTCGGATCAAGTCCGGAAAGACGTGTGTCGTAGGAGAACTGATAACCGACGGAACTGGTCCACAGGGCACCTTGATCGACCTCTGACTGAAGGATACCGGACGTGCCGTTGTAATCCGACATTTCTTCGTAGCTGGCATTATAGAACAGACCGAGGCGGCTGTTTTCTCCCGTGGGAAAGGTAAGGCTGGGGCGAAAGACACCGATCGCCGTGTCGAACTCGCTATTATCGCTGTTGGTTTCGCGAAACGAGAAGTCGAGACCAAAAGCAACATCACGACCCAGAAAGGCGGGTTCGACAAACCCGAGATTGTAGTTGATCGTGTCCCCTGTTGCCAAGATCTGCGCCGTCAACTGTTGACCACGTCCGATGAAGTTGCGTTCGCTGAACCCCAGTTGAATACCCAAGCCAGAGTTGGTCGAGAAACTCGCACCAACAGAAACGGTGCCGGTCGTGGTTTCCTCGACATCGGTCTCGATGACCACCTGATCGGGACGCGACCCTTCACGTGCGTTGACATCGACTTGCTTGAAATAATTCAGCGCGCGGATCCGGTCTGCGGCCTGACGAATGGAGCGCGGGTTGAACGGATCGCCCTCGACGGCATCGAACTGGCGCCGGATGACGCGGTCGAGCGTGGTCGTGTTTCCTTCGATATCGATCCGTTCGACAAAGACGCGCGGGCCACGTTGCAGGACGAATTCCACATCCAGCGTCAGATCGCGATCATTGCGCGTGATGCGTGGCTCCACTCGCAGGAAATCAACGCCATTCTTGATCGCAAGGCGCTCCATCCTGGCTATGGTGCTCTCCACAAGGGTTGGCGAATAAACCACCCCAGGACGTATCTTCAGCGTCTTGTGATACTCTTCCGACTCGACGCCATTCATCTCGCTGACAGTGGTGATCTGACCAAAGCGGAATTGCTGTCCTTCCTGCACGATGAACGTCACAAAATACGCATCTCTCTGGCGTGCCAGTTCAGCATTCGTGCCGGTCACGCGGAAATCAACGAAGCCACGCGAGTTGTAAAAATCGGTCAGCACCTGACGGTCGAAGTTGATCCGGTCCTCGACAAAGGTATCTCGATCAATGAGCGCGCGCAAAAGACCGGTTTGCTTGCTCTGGATCACGCCACGCAGACGGCGGTCGGAATATGTCCGGTTGCCGACAAACCCGATCCGTTGCACTTCGATCTTGCGGCCCTCGAAAATCTCGAAGATCAAATCGACACGATTATCGCTGCGCCGGATCACCTTGGGGGTCACGCGGGCCGCGACACGCCCGTTTTGCACATAAGCTTCGGCAATCGTTGCGGCATCACGTTCCGCCTGTGTCGGACTGAACACCTGCCGCACGCTGCTCTTGATGAAGCCTTGCAGATCGTCTTCCTTGATCTTTCTGTTACCCTCGAACGCAATGCGGTTGATGGTGGGAAACTCCGTCACCTTGATGAGAAGGGTATTGCCCTGCGGCACCAGTTCCACCTGCTCGAAAAGACCGGAGGCCAGGATCCTTTGATAAGCGTCGTTCAACCCGCTCGCCGAGATGGTCTCATTGCGTGTGATGCCCGCAAAGCTGAGAATCGTCGTCGGCTCGATCCTCTGATTGCCGTCGATCGTAACGTTTGAAAACCGATAGGATTGCGCCGCTGCCGGAAGCGCCGTTGCCATTAGAGCAAACACAAAAAGCACCAATGCCAGGGCGCCAGACATGCGATTCAGTAAATTTTCGCCCATAAGGCTCAAATGCCGGTCAACGTCATCATCATTCATTGTTCGAAACCCGGTCTGACAGCTATTGCAGATGTCACTACCCCGTCTGTCCGGGCTTGTCAAAACGCGAGTTGCAGACGGTCCGAACCCAACTCAGAGGGTTGAGAGATAACTCACCGCAGCCAGTGTCAAAACGATCGTCGCGACAAACAGCATGAGATCAATATTGATCTCGAACAGAACTTGCATCCCTCGATATCCGTCCTTTAGCTGTCGCATGGCTTGGCACGCCTCTCGTTAAAATGAATGCGGGGAAGATCGTGCCATCCATTTGTGGTCCTTTGTCGAACAAATCATGGCAGGATCTGGGCGTTCACGCCTTTATCCTTCATGAAACTCCTGTCCCGCCCTCGTCACAGAACCGTGCGCCCTGCCATCATCCGCGCCAATCGTGCCAGACCCTCCTCGACATCAGCGGTGGCACCCGCGTAGGAAAATCTCAGCGTGCCCGCGCCGCGGGCCGGATCAAAGTCGATCCCCGGCGTCACGGCAACGCCTGCATGCTCAAGGATCTCGGCGGCAAGGATGCGGCTGTCCGACGTCAGATCTCGCACGTCGGCATAGACGTAAAACGCGCCATCCGGCGGCGCGATCCGATCAAAACCAGCCTTGGGCAAGCCGTCGAGCATGAGGGCGCGGTTGCGGCGGTAAACGGCCAGATTGCCCTCCAGTTCCGGGGTGCAATCCATCGCTGCGAGCGCCGCGATCTGACTGGCATGTGGCGGACAGATGAAAAGGTTCTGCGCCAAACGCTCGACACTGCGCACGTGGCATTCGGGCACGACCATCCAGCCAACACGCCAGCCGGTCATCGAGAAATACTTGGAAAAAGAATTGATCACATAGCAGTCATCGGTGATCTCGAGGGCGCTGACCGCCTTCGCTTCGTACTCGATGCCATGATAGATCTCATCGCTGATAAAGCTCGCGCTCTGCTCGGCCGCCGCCGTGATCAGACGGCTCAGTGCCCCCCTGTCGAGCATTGTGCCGGTTGGATTTGCAGGACTCGCCACCAGAAGGCCGCGAAGATTGCGCCCCGTGAGGTCGGACGCCACAGGCTGGAGGCGATTTTTCACCGTCGTTTCGATGTCGACCGCGACCAGATCGAGCGCGCGCAGAATCTGGCGATAACTGGGATAGCCGGGCGCGCCTATGCCCACCCGGTCGCCCGCATCAAACAGCGCGGTAAATGCCAGGATGAACGCCCCCGAGGACCCAGAAGTGATCACGACACGATCCGGATTGAGATCAATTCCATGCCTTTCGGCATAGAGCCTCGCGATACGGGCGCGCAGATCCGGCAACCCGAGTGCCACAGTATAGCCCATTGCATCGCTTTCCAAAGCCCGTGCAAGCGCCTGGCGCGCCCCAAGCGGCGCGGCTGTCCCCGGCTGGCCAACCTCCATGTGGATGATTCGGCGACCCGCCGCCTCGGCGCGACGGGCAGCCTCCATGACATCCATCACGATGAACGGGTCAACCTTGGACCGGGCGGCATTTTGCATTACATAAGCTCCTGATGGGGGTCGTTCGGTCGGCAGTCCTCGTCTGGTTTCTCCGGGAAAGGCAATAGCGTCAATGGTGCATGTTCGCTCTTTAGCCCTCGCGCTGATCCTGAGCCTGATGGCAGCCACATCCGCGCGGGCCCTCACCCTGTTGCGCGACCCTGATATAGAGCATGCGCTTGGCCAATTGGCCGCCCCCATTCTCAAGGCGGCTGGTCTGAGCCCGGCAAGGGTGGGCATTCTCGTGATCGACGATGCCGGAATGAATGCGTTTGTGGTCGATGCCGATACGATTTTTATCCATTCCGGGCTCATCTTGAGAATGCAATCCGCCGCAATGCTGCAAGCGGTGATCGCCCACGAAGCGGCCCATATCGCCAATGGTCATCTGATGCGCCGTCCGATCAATGCACGCAATGCCCGCACCGCGGCCGGGATCGGCAGCGTTCTGGCGGCCGCGGCCGGTATTGCAGCTGGAAGCGGAGAGTTTGCGGCCGGGGCGGCGGCTGGGATCCAGGGCGCCGCGCAGCGCAGCTTCTTTGCCCATACCCGCGCCGAGGAAAATGCCGCCGACACGAGCGGGTTGCGTTTCATGGCCATAGCCGGGGTCGATCTGCGCGGGGCAGTCGAGGTGATGGATCTCTTTCAGGGTCAAGAATCTCTCTCGGTCAGCCGCCAGGACGCCTACGCGCGCACGCACCCTCTGTCGCGCGACCGGTTCCGGAACATTCAGCAACTGGCGGCGGCGCAGGGCGCAACGATCCAGCCGGATCCGCAGGCAGAGTATTGGTTTGCCCGCGCCAAGGGCAAGCTCTCGGCCTTTCAGAGATCACCCAAATGGACGCTGACGCGCGCCGGGGAATCGGGCCATGACGATATCAAGCTGATGCGCCAGGCGATCGCCTATCACCGGCAAGCCAACCTCAAACGCGCCTTGCCGGCAATTGACGGCGCTTTGGCGCGTCGACCAGACGATCCCTATCTGCACGAACTGCGGGGCCAGATCCTGATGGAGAGCCGTCAGGTCAAGCCCGCCGTGGCCGCCTATGCTCGGGCCAGCAATCTGGCCGCCGGAAACGCGCTGATTCTGGGCTCTTACGGGCGCGCCCTGCTGGCCGACGGGCAAACCGCCAAGGCCCAGGAATTCCTCGAGCGCGCGCACAGTCGTGACGGGCGGGATTCTCGCATTCTTCGAGACTTGGCGGTGAGTTACGCCAAACAGGGGAACAACGGCATGGCCTCGGTTCTGACGGCGGAGAGATATGCGATGGCAGGACGTCTCCAAGATGCTAAGATCCACGCAGAACGCGCAACTGGCCTCCTGCCGCGTGGATCCGCCGCATGGCAGCGGGCGCAAGATGTCATCGCCGCGGCAGAAGCCGAAGCAAAACGGAGAAAGTAACCTCATGACACGTGCCTTTTTGACCGCTGCCTTTTGTCTTGGCTTTGGCCTGCCTGCGACTGCCCTCGATCTGGACAGCCTGAGCGACACGGATCGCGCGCTCTTTCACGCAGAGATCAGGGCCTATTTGCTGAAAAACCCCGAGGTCATCATGGAGGCGGTCGCGATCCTCGAAGAACGGCAGGCCGCCAATCAGACGCAGGCTGATGTCACCTTGGTGCAGGAGAATGCCGAGGCGCTGTTCAATGATCCTCAGTCCTGGGTTGGGGGCAATCCCGAGGGGGACATCACCCTGGTCGAGTTCATGGATTACCGATGCAGCTATTGCAGGCGCGCACATGACGAGTTGGCGGGGCTGTTGAAGGTCGACGGAAACATCCGCTTCATCGTCAAGGAATTTCCCATACTGGGCGAAGAGTCGGTGCTGGCCTCGCGATTCGCCGTTGCGACCCGGCAGGTGGCCGGGGATGACGCTTACAAGGCGATGCATGATGCACTGATGACCTATAATGGTGCGATGAACGAGGTGGCCTTCCGTCGGCTGGCCGAAACCCTGGAGATTGATTCACAACCGATCATAGCGGCAATGGACAGTGATGCTGTCACACAGGTCATTGCCGCCAATCACAGACTTGGCCAGAAGATGCAGATCAGCGGGACGCCGTCCTTCGTGATGGGAAATCAGATGCTGCGGGGCTATCTGCCACAGGCCGCCATGCAGCAGATCGCCAAGGACATCAGGTCGCAATAGGCTTTGATGAATTTTGCCAGAGCGCAATCTTGGTGGTCTTGGCAGGCTCAGGTTTCTTCTTGGTTCAAATACCCAAATCCCACGCCCTCATTTCCACCACGGCCCATGATGCATGCCTGACTGGCCAAGCCTCTCGAACCCGTGTCGACCGAAAAGGTCGCGCTGCGCCTGAATGATGTTTGCGCTTCCATGGCCAAGGCGCATCGTGTTATACCATGCCAGACCTGCCGAGAGCGCGGGCACCGGATGCCCCCCGCGCACGGCACTGCCCACCACATCACGCAGCGCGGGCACGCAGCGTGCGAGCGTTTTTGCAAAATGCGGAGCGAGGATCAACTGACCCTCCGGCAGATCAGCTTGATGAGCCGTGGCAATCTCATCAAGCAACGCGGAGCGGATAATACATCCGGCGCGCCAGATGCGGGCGATGGTGGCAAAATCGAGCGCCCAACGAAACTCTTCCGAGGCGGCGACCAGAATTCGAAATCCTTGCGCATAACAAAGGATGCGGGCAGCCAGAAACGCTTCGGCCAGAATCTCCTCCTTAGCATCGAAGGCCCCGAGCGCACCGCCTAGAACTGTCTCGGCGCGCTGGCGTGTCTGCTTCTCCGAGGACCAGCTGCGTGCGCCGACGGCAGCCTCGATCATACTTGCTGATTGCCCGAGACGCAGAGCCTCGATGACGGTCCAGCGCCCCGTCCCCTTCTGACCGGCAGCGTCCTTGATCACGTCAACCATGGGATGCCCGGAGTCGGAATCGGTATAGGTCAGCAGATCGGCGGTGATTTCGACCAGATAGGATTGCAGAGGACCCTTGTTCCACTCTGCAAGGATCTCAGCAATTTCGGCCGGAGGCATCGCCGCCCCGGTGCGCAGCAGACTATAGATTTCGGCGATCACCTGCATGTCGGCATATTCAATGCCGTTGTGCACGGTCTTGACGAAATGCCCCGCCCCGTCTGGCCCGAGATGCGCCACACAGGCCGAGCCTTGGTATCTGGCCGCAATTGCTGTCAGGATTGGTCGGAGGTGCTCCCAGCTCTGCCCAGACCCGCCAACCATCATCGACGGACCATGGCGCGCACCCGCCTCCCCCCCCGAGACCCCCATACCGACAAAATGCAGCTTCATTGCCGCAAGCTCCGCAGCACGGCGGCGGGTATCGTGAAAATCGGCATTGCCACCGTCAATGACGATATCGCCGGGGGAAAGATGCGGCATGATCTCGGCCAGCATCGCATCCATCGGTGCACCCGAGGGGATCATGAAGAGAATGACGCGCGGCAGTCGCAACCCACCCACGAACCCCGCCAGCGTCTCATGCGGATGAAGCCGCGCCGCCAAACTGCCCGCCTCTGTGATGAACGGCGCGATCCAATCGGTCTCGCGGTTGGTCACAGCAACGTCAAAGCCATGCTCGGCCATATTCAGCGCCAAGGCACTGCCCATGGTCCCCAGCCCATAGACGCCGATCTGTGCCTGGCCCATGCGCCCCTCTGCTATCGCTAACACCTGCCGAAGAGGCTAAGCGGTTTGCCCTAGCGATTGCAAGCGCGCGCTCAGCTGCACCGCAGGTTCGGACGCCGCGATCTGCACCCTCCCCAAATCATGACCGGGGATGTCAGCGGTTTGGGGAAAGGTGATGAACATCAGGGTCAGACGCCTAGGCACCAGCGCAGGATCGCCTTTTGCGCGTGCAAGCGGTTTTCGGCCTCGTCAAAGATCACGGACTGGGCACCGTCCATCACCTCGGAGGTCACTTCTTCGCCGCGATGCGCCGGCAGGCAATGCATGAAGAGTGCGTCGGGCTTGGCCGCCTGCATCAGCCGCTCGTTGACCTGATAACCGCGCAGCATGTTGTGGCGACGCTCCTTGGTAGACTGACTGTCATGCATCGAGATCCAGGTGTCGGTGACAACCAGGTCGGCGCCCTCGACAGCCCTCATCGGATCACGCTCGATGGTGATCGAACTGCCCGCCTTGCGCGCCAGACCGATGAACTCGGGCTCGGGATCCAGCTGCATCGGGCCGGTGAAGGTCAGGTCAAACCCGAATTGCCCCGCCGCGTGCAGGAAGGAAGCGCAGACATTGTTACCATCGCCGGACCACACAACCTTCTTGCCCTTGATCGGGCCACGATGTTCCTCATAGGTCAGGATATCGGCCATGATCTGACAGGGATGGGTGCGGTCAGTGAGCCCGTTGATCACCGGCACATCGGCGTGTTCGGCCATGTCCAGCAGCACCGATTCATCAAAGGTGCGGATCATGATGAGATCGACATAGCGCGACAACACGCGGGCAGTATCGGCGATGGTTTCACCATGGCCCAGCTGCATGTCGGCCCCTGAAAGCACCATTGTCTGTCCGCCCATCTGCCGCACACCCACATCGAAGGAGACGCGAGTGCGGGTCGAAGGCTTTTCGAAGATGAGCGCCACCATGCGGCCCGCGAGCGGCTGATCATCGTCAGGCGTGCCGCGCGGGCGACCGACGCGCGCCTGCTTCATGGCGCGAGCTTGATCAATGATGGCCCGCAGATCGGCCTGGGATGTTTTGTGGATATCAAGGAAATGGGTCATGGTCGTATCGCTCTTTGCTGATTGGATCATCTGGGGGCCGGCCCCCAGACCCCCGGAGTATTTGGAGAACACTGAAATCATGCTGTTTCAAGCGCGGTTGCGGCCGCGTCGAGACGCGCCACAGCCTCTGCGATCTCGTCTTCGGTGATCGTCAGCGGTGGCAAGAGCCGTACGACATTGTCGGCTGCAGAAACGATGGTCAACAGCGCGTCATAGCCCGCCTTGACCATATCCGCATTCAGGACCTTGCATTTGAGCCCCAGCATGAGCCCCACGCCGCGCACCGCCTCGAACACCTCTGGATGACTTGCGACCAGTCCTTCGAGACGCTGCCGCAAAAGGCCTGCCTTGCGCGCGACCCCGGCAAGAAATTCGGGATCGGCCACATGCGCCATCACCGCGCAACCCACGGCGCAGGCGAGGGGGTTGCCGCCATAGGTGGAGCCATGTGTGCCTGCCGTCATGGCCGATGCGGCATGTTCCGTTGCCAGCACAGCGCCAAGGGGAAAGCCACCGCCGATGCCCTTGGCCACCATCATGATATCGGGCGCGATGCCCGCCCATTCATGGGCAAAGAGCCGCCCCGTGCGCCCCATGCCACATTGCACCTCGTCGAGGATCAACAGCATGCCCTTTTCGTCACAGAGCGCGCGCAGTCCTTTGAGGCAGTGGTCAGGCAAGGGACGAATGCCGCCCTCGCCCTGCACGGGTTCGATGAGGATCGCCGCGGTATTCTCGTCGATGGACGCCAGCAGCGCGTCGTGATCGCCCCAGAGCACATGCTTGAAGCCTGGCAAAAGAGGCGCAAAGCCCTTGGTCATCTTTTCCGATCCGGCAGCGGCAATACCCGCCGAAGAGCGGCCATGAAACGCGCCTTCGAAGGCAATGATATCGGTGCGCGCGGGCTGTCCTGCATCGTGAAAATGCTTGCGGGCCATCTTGACCGCCAGTTCGCAGGCCTCGGTGCCGGAGTTGGTGAAGAACACCGTGTCGGCAAAGGTGGCGGCAACGAGGCGATCGGCGAGTTCCTGTTGCTTGGGGATCTGGTACAGGTTCGACGTATGCCAGAGCGCGCCCGCCTGCTCGGTCAGGGCGGTCACCAGTGCGGGATGCGCATGCCCCAGAGCGTTGACTGCGATGCCCGCGCCCAGATCGAGAAAGCGGCGTCCATCGGCCTCGATCAGCCAGCTTCCTTCGCCTTTGACAAAGCTCAGAGGCGCACGATTATAGGTGGGCAGGATCGACGGGATCATGGCAATTTCCCTTTGGAACAGGCTTCTTGAGTGCCGCAACGGCGAGGTCAAGTCAATGATGTGGAAGGATTTGGCGCATTTGCGCCGCGATCGTGTGCAGCCAGACGTCAGACGCGAAAGCGTCGGCGTCGAGGGCATTGAAGAGAATACACGGTGATCATTGCGACGCCTTAGCCGGTTTTCCGGGAGAGGGAAAGTGGGATATTCAACTGCGACGCCGGCTCGATCGCCACACGTTTTTCTCCCAGCCGGGGATGCAGGTGCCGGGCGAGATGCCAACACCCCCAAAGCGAAAGGCCGGCCACGACGAACACGCCCTGCAACGGGGCCAAAAGCAGAACGAGCCAAGCCGCGCCCGGCGTCAGGATGCCCGAAACATCACGGAAACTGGCATAAATTGCAGACATTTCGGTGCGTTCGGACGGCTTGACCGCCATCAGGAATGGCAGACCGGCAGAGACATCGAGAAGCACGAGAAAAACCGACGCGAGCGTGATACAGGCGACCGCCGCGACCGGCATGCCACCAAGCACCGCAGCAAGAACGAAGAGCGCGCCAGAGGCCAGAAATCCCGTGCGCACAGCGTATCTTATCGAGTGCCGTTGCATCCAGCGCAACATCAACGGGGTGACAAAGAGCATGCCATTGGAGAAGGACAAAAGCACGCCCCCGAGGTTCTCGCCCAAGCCGCGCTCGATTGCAAAAATTGGCAGATAGACCACATAAATCCACCAGCCACAGGAACGGATTACCGCAAAGATCCACCCTGCAATAAGTCTAGGTTGCGCAAAGAAACGCGGCAACCAAGCCAGCGGATTGGGTGCCGGGCGGTGCGCCCGGGTGATGAGACGCCCGTTGCCGAACCGCATGTAGAGAAAAAGCAGCATCATGGTGAGGGCCGCGCTGCCCGCGATCAGAAACGGCAGCGGTCGCCATAGACCGAGAAGCGTGACGCCGAGATATGGCCCGACCGTCCATCCCAGAGCACTGTAGAACATCCGTGAGGTCTCACATTGGCCAAGCTCTGTCTTGGCAATATAATCCAGCACATAGGCATTGAAGCAGACAAACACCGTGACCGTGGCTGAAGTGATCATGGCGAGGGCCGCGATCATGGCCGGCACCCCCCCCTGCGCCGCAAGTCCTGCGCCGCCGGCAAACATCGCGCAGCCCGCAATATAGATCCAGCGCCGCGGCACAAAGCGGCTGACAAAGGGCACCATCAGGCCAACGCCAAGCGACAGCACGCCGACAAGGAAATATACTTCGGATACCGTGCTTGCATCCTTGAGCGCGCGATACATCTCCAGCGGCATGACGGAAATCAGGATGCCACGCGCCATGGCCTCGGTCCCCGCAAGTAGTGCAAAGCCGCGCACCGAGGGCGCGGGCGCATGACGAAGCCATTCGGGAATGCGGCGGAGTTGCATGGAACTGATCCGTTTTGGCTAAACGCTACACATGCTTTGGGCCGAAATGTTTGCTCTGCGACGACATTCTGTCGTTTTTGGTCGAGTTGCGAGGTTTTTTGTTCTTTGGTCAGAGGCCTGCGCGCATGGAGACCGGCCGCTTCATAAGCCGTCCGCGCATTTGTCATTTGACCGATCGTTCAAAATGTGTTCGACTTTTTACAAATCGACCATTTGAAACACGAATAGTCTGATCAGCACACCGCACGGTCCGCGACAAACACGCAGTCACCTGGCATCCTGTGCAAGGCCCGTTACTCAGCCTTGTGCAGGGTGTCAGGGGTAAGTTTCCTCTCGCGCCGGATGGAGCGTATATCTGAACTGCGCTCACCATGATCCGTTGCCGTTGGAGGCGTGATGCCTTGGAAAAGATCCTACGTTGAAGCGGAGGTTCTGGAGGCGCCAATGCGCGCGTTTTGGGCGCACGGCCATCAGGGGACATCGATGTCCGATCTGGTCGCGGCAACCGGATTGAATCGCGGCAGTCTCTATGCCGGATTTGGCAACAAGCGCGATCTCTTCCTGCTTGTGCTGAAACATTACGACCGCACCTAGCGGACAGGGATGCTGGAGCACTTGCGTCGGGACAAGGATCCCAAATCGGCTATTGTCGGTGCCTTTCATCTGATGCTGTGTGGCGGCGAGACGTCTCCGGGCGGCTGCCTGATGGTGAATTCCGCCATAGAACGGGCGCCGCACGACCCCCAGATCGCAGCCATTATCGAGACCAGCATGCAGCAAGTTCAAGACTTCTTTGCCGAGGGCTTGAACGCGGCAAGAGCAAATGGCGACCTGTCAAATCAAACGAATATCGACGAAACCGCCAAAGTGCTTCATGGTTTGATGGTGGGGCTCCTCGTGCTGCTGCGCGCCAATCCGGACAGTTCCGTGCCGGCCGCCGTCTCGTCCCGGGTTCGAAACATCTTTGACTGATCCCCTTTACCAGAGACCGGTTGCGGCGCGCAGGATCAGGGTCATGCGGCTGCGGATCGGGACCATTGTGAGCGCACCGGTGGGGATGGTTTGCGGCGCCCTCCGGGCAAGGCGCAACAACGGGCCCGTTTCCCAAAGCGGCAACAGCGCGGCGCGCGCGCCGGTCGATATCGTTTCGCGCCGCGCGCGCGCGATCACCAGCCGCCGTAGCCCCTCCGATGCGAGCTGCGCCACCGCCTCTGGACGATCATCCAGCAAGGGCCTGCGCCCGGCGGCTTGCAACGCAGGAATCGCGCGGAACCAGTTGGCAAGGCCAAGTGCATAACCGGCATCCCGGATCACGTCCGCATCCGCTGGACCAAGCGCTTGCGCTGCGGCCAAGATCAGATTGGCCGATGTCGCCTCGATATAGCGGAGGAACGCCGCCTGGTCAGCGAAAGGATCACGGTAAATGTCCCACCGCCGGGCTTCGATCAATGCGTCGAGCAGCGCCGCACCTTCCGCTCCGACCACCCGTGCCAGCGGCGTCGCTACCTCATGCCGCCGCACCGCCCGGCCTTCGGCGATCTCGCTCAACACGTCACGCCACCATTGAAGGCGCATTTCGGCAATCATCGGATCGCGCGTCACCCAAGGCGCGCGCGCCACCTCGACATTGAAGGCATAGATCGGAAAGAGCACTGCGCGTGCCGCCACCGGCGCCGCCATGGCCGCCTGAAACCGCGGCGGATCAGCGCGCCGCACCAGGTCCGCGCAGGCGATGATGTCATTGGTCAGCACGCAGGAGCTTCCAGTTGATCGCATCAAGCAGCGCCTCAAAGGACGCATCAACGATGTTCGGGCTGATCCCCACCGTGGACCAACGCCGCCCCTGCCCGTCCTCGCTGTCGATGATGACCCGCGTCGCGGCCTCGGTGCCGCCCTGGGTGATGCGCACCTTGAAATCGACAAGACGCATATCGGTGATCTGATCCTGATAACGCCCCAGATCCTTGGCCAGGGCCTTGGAGAGCGCATTGACCGGCCCGCGATCGCAGCCCTGTTCGTCCATCGACTCGGAAACCGAGAGCTTCTTCTCGCCGTCGACCTTGACCACGACCACCGCCTCCGAAAGGCTCACCATCCGGTCATACTTGTTCTTGCGGCGTTCCACCGTCACCTTGTAGCGCTTCACTTCAAAGAAGGTGGGCATTTGCCCCAGTTCCTTGCGCGCGAGAATCTCGAAACTCGCCTGCGCACTGTCATAAGTATAACCCTGATCTTCACGGATCTTGATCGTTTCCAAGAGCCGCGCCAGTGCCGGATCACCGGGTTCAACCAAGATCCCCGCCTCTTGCAGGCGGCGGCGCAAGTTCGACTGCCCGGCCTGATTGGACATCGGGATGAGGCGCTGATTGCCCACGGCGGCGGGATCGACGTGCTCGTAGGTCGAGGGATCCTTGAGAATGGCACTCGCGTGCAGCCCCGCCTTGTGGGCAAAGGCCGAGGCCCCGACATAGGCCGCCTGCCGCAGCGGCACGCGGTTGAGGATCTCGTCCAGCTGACGGCTGATCGCGGTCAGCCCGCGCAGCGCCTCGCAACTCACACCGGTCTCATAGCGGCTCGCATAGGGCTCTTTCAGCAGTAGCGTCGGGACAAGCGTGGTCAAGTTGGCATTGCCGCAGCGCTCGCCCAGACCGTTCAGGGTGCCCTGCACCTGCCGCACGCCAGCATCCACCGCCGCAAGGCTGCCCGCCACGGCAAGGCCCATGTCGTCATGGGTGTGGATGCCCAGACGGTCGCCGGGAAGGCCCGCGTCGATCACCTCGCCCACGATCCGCCCGATCTCGGAAGGCAGTGTGCCGCCATTGGTATCGCAAAGCACGATCCAGCGCGCACCTGCCGCCATCGCGGCGCGCAGGCAGTCCAGCGCATAGCCGGGATTGGCCCTGTAGCCGTCAAAGAAATGCTCGGCATCAAACAGCGCCTCGCGTCCCGCGGCGACCAGATGGGCGATGGACTTGGCGATGTTGTCGGTGTTCTCCTCAAGGCTGATCCCGAGCGCGGCGGTGACGTGGAAATCATGGGTCTTGCCGACAAGGCAGACGGCCTTGGTCCCGGCGTTGATAACAGCGGCCAACACCTCATCGTTTTCCGCCGACCGCCCGGCGCGCTTGGTCATGCCGAAGGCGGTCAGCGTGGCACGGATCGCCGGGGCGGCGTCGAAAAACGCGCTGTCGGTGGGATTGGCCCCCGGCCAGCCGCCCTCGATATGATCCACGCCAAGCTGGTCAAGCGCATGGGCGATCTGGATTTTCTCGGACGTGGAAAAGCTCACACCTTGGGTCTGCTGCCCGTCGCGCAGGGTGGTGTCGTAGAGGTAGAGACGGTTTTTGGTCATGCGGCACCCATTAGGCAAAGCGCCCCTTGCGCGGAATCAAGGCGCGGAACGCGCCGCCGCGCAGCACCCGACCGCCCCCCGGGCGGGCGCTTTTGCGACGGAGCACCCTGCAAAACCGTCGGAGTAGGCTGAACCATAAAGTGCCCACAACCGCCGTCAGAGCGCCCCCCCGCGGTCGGGCACCGCGCGGCTGGTTGGCGATGTGCGGAAAGGCGCCTCACTTCAACGCCTCAAGTTTGGCGGGATCGAAATCGGGGCCGGGAACGAGGTCAACGCTGTCCTTTCTCATGCGCACTTCAACTCCAGCGTCCAAGAGCCCCGACTTCAACGCGTCAACGACCGAGAAATCCTTTGTCTTAGATGCCTCGGCGCGGGCCTCAGAAAGTCGAATTTCATAGCTCACCAAGGACAAACCTTGCTTTCGCCGGGTGGTGGACAAAGGAACAAGGTCAAATCCCAACAGCTTGGCTGACGCGCAGAAATTTAGACGGTGGCTTACTTGGGCTGCATCGTCCGAATTAAGAAACTCTGAACCATTATCCACAAATGAAGCCATCTTTCGTAAGTGCATCAAAGCTAGGGATGTGTTCAAATCATCCGAAAGCGCTTCGACAATGGACCTTTCAGGTTGCCCCTCACCAGCGGTTGCCTTTTCAAGCACTTCAGGATCAACACTCAAGGTGTTGACCCAACTGTCCAATTCCCGTTCCGCCTCCCGCGCCTTCTCTGCCGTCCAATCCATCGGCTTGCGGTAATGCGTGGAGAGAAACACGAAGCGGATCACCTCGCCCGGCACCTTCCAGCCGCCGCTCCAATTGCCATCCAGCAAATCCCGCACCGTAAAGAAATTGCCCAGGCTCTTGGACATCTTCTTGCCCTCGACCTGCAACATCTCGTTATGCAGCCAGACCTTCGCGAATTGCCCCTCGGGATGCGCGCAGCAGCTTTGCGCGATCTCGTTCTCGTGGTGGGGAAAGATCAGATCGCCCCCGCCGCCGTGAATGTCGAAACTCGCGCCCAGCAATTCGTAACTCATCGCCGAGCATTCGATATGCCAGCCGGGCCGCCCCCTGCCCCAGGGCGAAGGCCACCCCGGCAGATCCTCGCTCGACGGCTTCCACAACACGAAATCCATCGGGTTGCGCTTGTAGGGCGCCACCTCGACCCGCGCGCCCGCGATCATGTCCTCGACCGTGCGGCCCGACAGCTTGCCATAATGCTCGCGCCACGAATCCACGGCAAAGAGCACATGGCCCTCGGCCTCATAGGCATGGCCCTTGGCGATCAGCCCCTCGATCATCGCCACCATCTGCGGAATATACTGCGTCGCGCGCGGCATGTGATCCGGCTCCAGCGCGCCCAAGGCGGCCATGTCCTCGAGAAACCACTGCGTCGTCTCCGCCGTGATCTCGCCAATCGAGCGCCCGCTCTCCGCCGCGCGCGCGTTGATCTTGTCATCCACATCGGTGAAATTGCGCACATAGGTCACGTGACCCTCGCCATAGACATGCCGCAACAGACGATAGAGCACATCGAACACCACCACGGGCCGTGCATTGCCAAGATGCGCCCGGTCATAGACCGTGGGGCCGCAGACATACATGCGCACATTATCCATATCGAGAGGCGCAAAGTCCTCCTTCCGCCGGGTTCTTGTGTTGTGCAGCCTGATCGTCGTCATCTTGTCCTCGCGCGCGGTTCGGCGGCGGGCTTAGCAACTTCGTGATCACTTGGAAACAGAAGACCTGCCCGCCTGAGAAACCTCAGCCCTGAATGGAGAGTATAATGCAGGTTCTGGTTGTCATGGACCCCTCCTAGTCGTGCGGACGACCACGGTCAAGGGCGACAAGCGAGAGCGCTTTTGCGACACAGGTCGGAAATGGAACAGACAGACACGCCAGAATCATGTGCTCTGCACCGGTTCTGAAGGAGAGCGTCATGCATCCACGCAGCAAGATTGCGCTTGTTATCCGCACCATCGGTGCGGAACGCGGTCGCGCGGCACGCGGGGGCCCGGATCTGATCTGAGATCAGCCCATATTACCCTTTCTCATCCGCAGGATTACCTTACCATGTCCGAGACCCAATCGCGCCGCGCCGGTGGCCGCGCAGCCCGCCGTGAAGCCCGCTCCAACCCGCTCGCAGCCGCTCTCCGTCCGGTGCATCCGGGACAGGAAGGCGGCACCTACCGCCCGCTCAGCCCGGCTCAAATGGATCGCATTCACCTCGCTGTGCTGGATGCGCTCGAACAGATCGGTCTGGCCGATGCACCGGCCTCGGGCGTTGCCTATCTGACCGGGGCCGGGGCTATCCTTGGCAGTGATGGACGTATCCGTTTCCCGCGCGCCCTGATCGAGGACACGATCGCGAAGGCCAACAAGTCCATCACACTCTACGGGCGCGACCCGCGCCATGACATGATCCTGTCGGGCAATCGCGTCCATTACGGCACGGCGGGCGCGGCGGTGCATGTGGTCGAGGTCGAAACGCGGACCTATCGCGAAAGCACGGTGCAAGACCTGCATGACGCGACGCGCATTGCCGATCAGTTGGACAATATCCATTTCGTGCAGCGTCCGATGGTCTGCCGCGACATCCCCGACAACCGCGAGATGGATCTCAACACGGTCTATGCCTGCTGCGCAGGAACCACCAAACATGTCGGCACGTCGTTTACGGAACCCGCCTTCGCGCGCGACGCGATGGAAATGCTGCACCTGATGGCGGGCGGCGAGGACAAGTGGCGCGAACGTCCCTTTGTCAGCAATTCCAACTGCTTTGTCGTGCCGCCGATGAAATTCGCCCATGACGCCTGTCTGGTGATGGAGGAATGCATCCGCGGCGGCATGCCGATCCTGCTGCTCTCGGCCGGTCAGGCAGGCGCCACCGCCCCCGCCCCGATCGCCGGCGCCATCGTGCAGGCGACGGCCGAATGTCTTGCCGGTCTGGTCTATGTCAACGCGGTCAAGCCTGGCCACACGGCGATCTTCGGCACCTGGCCCTTTGTCAGCGACCTGCGCACCGGGGCGATGTCGGGCGGCTCGGGCGAGCAGGCGCTGCTGACCGCAGGCTGTGCCCAGATGCACAAATATTATGGCTTGCCCGGCGGGGCCGCAGCGGGGATTGCCGATGCCAAGCTGCCCGACATGCAGGCCGGATGGGAACAGGCCACCTCGAATGTGATGGCGGGGCTCTCGGGGCTCAACATGATTTACGAGGCGGCGGGGATGCATGCCTCGCTTCTGGGGTTCTGCATGGAGTCGCTCATTCTCGGCGATGACCTGATCGGCCAGGCCCTGCGTTGCACGCGCGGCATCGAGGTAGACGAGGACACGCTGAGCCTTGACGTGATCCGGGCGACCTGCATCGGCGGGCCGGGGCATTATCTGGGCGCCGCACAGACCCTGGGGCGGATGCAGACCGATTACCTCTATCCCTGTCTCGCCAATCGCTCTTCGCCCAAGGAATGGGACGAGCTGGGCAAACCGGATCTGATCGCTCAGGCGATCACCAAGAAGAACAAGATCCTTGCCGAGCGGGCAGCAGCCCGGTTTGACCCCGAGACCGACGCCGCCATCCGCGCGCGATTCAGGATCCATCTGCCAGCCTGATCGCGGATGCCCGCGACGGCGCAGGTTCAGGCCTTGCGCATCTCGAAATGGTCGGGAAAGCAGAGCGCCGCCGCCATCTGCACCGTGCAGAGAGCCTCCTCGCGCGCATAGGGTGTCGCCATGGTCATCAGGTCGAGCCAGACCCCCTCGATGGCGACCCGGATGAGACGCGCGGTGTGAACCGGATCACGGCCATAGCCGCCCTCGTCCGACAGGCGCGCGCAGGTATCCTCAAGTATGCTGGTATAGGCGTCGTCCTTATCGCCACAGCTTGCCTGATAGAGCGGGCGGCTCTGCGCCTCGCCCCAGAAACTGCACCACGCGGCAAGACGCGCGGGTGTGCAGATCCTCGGGTTGAAATCGGCCTCGATCATGGCGTTCAGCTGATCTGAGGGCGCTGGCCCTGCCGCCGCGAGGGCCTCTGTCCAGTTGCGACGATATTCCTCGGCCAGATAGGCTAGTGTCTCGGACAGAAGGTTTTCCTTGGTGTCGAAATGAAACAGCACGAGACCATGCGAAATCCCCGCCGTACGCGCCACCTGCGTCAGGGTGGTGCGGGCATAGCCATGCGCCGCGAGGGTCTCGATGGTCGCCTCGATCACCTGCTGACGCCGCACATCACGGCTCATGGTGCGCGGCGGGCGCGCCGGATCGCTGTCGCATGCTTCGGTCAATGCGGCCCTCTGCCTTGTGTTTCGATCCCCTTAGCGCAAGCCCGCGACGGAGGAAAGACTTTTCTGATTGACAGGTCAGTCAGTGGACTGTCATGCTGGCGCTGCAATCCCTGTTCGACGCCGCAGGTCCCGAGGTTCCTCCCGCGGCCCGGCGACGACCTGCGCCCGCCGGGCGACGACGACCTGCGCCCGCCGGGCGACCTGGCGTCGTCCGTCCCGCAGGGCAAGAGACCGGCAAAGACCAGAAGGAACTTCCTGATGACAACGCAGGCCATTCACCCCCTCTCGCCCCGCCTCGCGCATTGCCCCGATGGCCTGCCGCGCGCCGCCTATCTCGACGCCGACTGGTTCGCGCGCGAGATGACAACGATCTTTGCCCGCCACTGGGTCATGGTGGGTCGCCTCAAGGATATCGCCCCCGGCACCATGCGGCGGGTCCGCGTCGGCGCCGCCGAGGTGGTTCTTTGTCGGAGTGCCGAGGGTGATCTCTCGGCGTTTCACAATCAGTGCCGTCACCGCGGGGCGGAATTGTGCCGGGGAGAGGTCGAACCACTGGGTCGGCTTTTGAGCTGCCCCTATCACGCCTGGGCCTATGCGGTGCAGGACGGGCGGCTGGTCTCGACCGCCTTTGCCAAGCCCACCGATGATTTTTTACCCGGCGAACACGGTCTTTTGCCGCTGGCTCTGAAAGTCTGGGCGGGCTTTGTCCTGCTCTCTGCCGCAGACACCCCGCCCGATATCTGTTCGGATGTGCCGCTGACGACCCTCGACAACTGGCCCATGGAGCATCTTGTCACCGGGCATCGCCACAGTGTCGAACTCGCCTGCAACTGGAAGGTGTTCTGGGAGAACTACTCCGAATGCCTGCACTGTCCCGGTATCCATCCTGAACTCAGCGATCTGGTGCCGGTCTATCGCAAGGGCCTGATGGCCGCGCCCGAGGCTCTGGGCTGGACCCCCGATGCCCGCGAAGAGGCGCATCTGAAGCCCGGCTCGGACAGTTGGACCCTGACCGGCACGCCTTGCGGGCCCGTCTTTGCGGGACTGAGCGCCAAGGAACGCGCCGCGGGCCACAGCTTTGTCACCCTCTGGCCCTCGGCCTATGTCGTGGCGCATGTGGATTATGTGCGCGCCGTGCGCCTGATCCCGGTCGCGCCAGAGCGCACCCGGCTGATCGCCGAGTGGTATTTTGCACCCGAAACGCTGGCCCGACCGGGCTTTGACGCCGCGGAGGTGGCAGCCTTTGCCAAGATCGTTCTGGCGCAGGATACGGAGGCCGCCGAAATGACGCAGCGCGGCATGACCTCACCGACCTTCATCCAAGCGCGCCTGATGCCCGAGGAATATGAGATCCACCGCTTTCAGCAATGGATCCTGAATGAAATGGAGAACCCGTCATGACCCGCCTGCCCTACCCCTCGATCCCCGTGCCCAATGACTGGGATCGCAAGGGCCTGCCAGCATGGACCTATCATTCCGAGGCCATGTTCGCGCTGGAACGCGAGCAGCTATTCCTGACCCATTGGCAGCTGGCCGGGCATGAAAGCGACATTCCGCGCCCCGGCGACTGGCTGAGCTTCGATCTCCTCGGAGAGCGCGCCGTGGTGATGCGCGGTGCGGACGGGGTGGTGCGCGCCTTTCACAATCTCTGCCGCCACCGTGGCGCGCGTGTGGTCGCCGGCGATGCGGGCCATTGCAAGGGATCCATCGTCTGTCCGTTCCACGGCTGGGTCTACGATCTGGACGGTGCGTTGCGCGGCCCGGCCCGGCCCTCGTCCTTCGGCGAGATGGACCGTTCCGAATTCGGACTCAAGCCCGTCGAGATGGAGATCTTTCACGGCTTTGTCTTTTTGCGCTTCTCTCCGGGACCGCAAGCACCTGTAACCGATCTACTGGCGCCTTTTGCCGCGGACTTCGCAGCCTACAAGCTGTCCGATGTGCTGCCCGCAGGCCGGATGAAATGGGAGAACGATTTGCCGGTAAACTGGAAATCGGTGCGCGATGTCGACAACGAAGGCTATCATGTGGCGATGGCACATCCGGGCTTGCAAGAGCTCTACGGGCGCACATATCGCGATCTCAATCTGGCAAATGGCCTGACGATTTCAGTCGGCTGGTTCGGTGATGCGCCGGGGCGCGGATGGTCCGTGCGCCACTATGTCCGCCACGCATCCAAGCGCACCGATCTGCCACCGCATCTTCAGAATGCCTGGACCTATTACGGCCTGTTTCCAAACACCGTAATTGCGGTGACACCGGAGGGGGCACAGTTCTATCAGGATCTGCCCGTCTCGGTCGGCATGACGCGGCAGACCGGGCGGCTCTATCGTCACAAGGACGAGACAAGACAGACGCGGCTGGCGCGTTATTTGTCCTATCGCATCGACCGGGCAACCTCGATGGAAGATCGGCAATTGTCGATCTGGTCCAACGAGTCGATGAAATCCTCCTCGTTCGAGGGATTTCATCTGTCGGACCTCGAATATGGTCTGCGTTGTCATCATCAAGGGCTGCGCCATCTCATGCCGGTCATGACGCAGGCCGAAGCACCGCCCGAGTACGACCTCGCCCGGCTGAACCACGAAATCAAGGAGCGATCCAAAGCAGATGTCTGACTTCAGCCCGACTGACCTTCTAGAGGAACTGTTGCACTTGCAGACGCCGCTGGATGAGCCGGGTTCTGGCCGGGTCCGATATGGTGCGGCCATGGCGCTTTGGCGGGCCGGGCGGCTTAGCGAGGCACAGCTTGAGGTCTACAGAGAAGCAGCGGCCCATGACGAACGTGACCCCAGTAAGATGCTCAAGGCACGTGGCCTGCCGATCGTGGTGGACGGGTCAGATGATTACACCATTGCCATCAAGTCTTTGGCGGCGGCTGCCGAAACCTATCTGCTTGCCCTGTCGCATCCGGGACAGGAAGATGTGCGCCGAGGCCTAGCCCGGCGCGGCTCGACACCTCAGAGCATCACGCCACTGTCCAACCCCGTTGTCACGCGCTGGCTTGATGCGGCTCTGTCCGCGATTGCGAGCCCGCACCTTGCTCTGGCGAAGGCTATCGCTGACGCTGCCCCGCACCTGCGATGGGTATCATATGGGGCCTATCCGCGGGACCTTATCGGGGACTCATTTGCCGAGGGCCACGCCTTTGCCTCGCTGATCGGAAAGGGTGCCCCTTATGACATGCCGGATTTCAAGCTTGGCCTCTTTATCATCGCGCCGCATGTGCTTTACCGCGACCACATGCATCCGGCCGCAGAGCTTTACGCGCCCCTGACCGGACCACATGGCTGGCGATTTGGCATTGATCAGCCGCGCCAGATCAAACCCGCGCATGAACCGGTCTGGAATCCCTCCAATCAGCCGCATCTCACGCGGACCGGATCAACCCCGTTCCTCGCCTTCTACGTCTGGACATCAGATGTTCATGCCGTGGCCCATGTCCTGCCCGCAAAAGATTGGCCGGAACTTGAGAAATGGCACATCTAGAAAGAACGGCGCGGTCCACGTCACATCCTTGAGGTCCGGGCGGCGCGGCAATCCAACCTGAGCGCCATCCCAATGAGGGCCATGCTATCGGCCCGCAAATCGACGGACCGGATCACACCCAATCGCGGCGAGCGACCAAGACCGACGATAAACCGCCGACATGCCGCCTGCCCCGCCCAAGTGCTAGAACACCGGATCGTTCTTGACCCTGCGTCCGACTCGCAGCCTGGACCCGCCGAGCAACGCCATGACTCCCGCGACCAGACTGGCCAGACACAGATCACAGGATCAGGTATCCCTGACACGCTCGCATTGGCAGGCCGAGGCCATGGACGATGAGCTGGATGCCGAATCATTCTGAATTTTCTTGACCTTTTCGTATCTTGGTCCCGACAAGCCGCCTGTCCGGTCGTTCAAGGATCACATTCCCCCCGCGCGCTCTGGACAACTGAACCGAACGGTTTATCCTCTCGCGAGAGTGTCGGAAAAGGAGAGTCCCCCGGTGCAATTGTCTGTCAACGGCGCAGCCTATCCGCTCGAGGATCTGGAACCGGAGATGCCTCTTCTCTGGGTGCTGCGTGATGTGCTGGGCCTCACGGGGCCGAAATATGGCTGCGGCATTGCCCAATGCGGGGCCTGCACCGTGCATATCGAGGGCACAGCGGTGCGATCCTGTCAGGTGCGCCTGGGCGATGTCTGGGGGCCGATCACCACGATCGAGGGGCTTGGCACGCCCGAGGTGCCGCACCCGGTGCAGGCAGCCTGGATCCGCCATCAGGTCGCGCAATGCGGCTATTGCCAATCGGGCCAGATCATGCAGGCTGCACATCTTCTGGCAGAGAACCCCGATCCCACGGATCAGGACATCGACGACGCGATGTCCGGCAATCTCTGCCGCTGTGGCACCTATCCGCGCATCCGCGCCGCGATCCGGGACGCCGCCCAATCGCTGCGCAAGGGAGCCTGAGCCATGGGGCGTGTGAAAACCATCGCCCGCCGGAGCTTTCTCGTGGGCTCCGCTGCAATTGCCGGGGGCGTGGCCTTTGGCGTCTGGCGCTACAGGACGCCCCATGCAAACCCCCTGCTCGCGGGACTGCCCGAGGCTGCGGCGGCGCTGACGCCCTATGTCCTCATCACCGCCGATGCGATCACCCTGATCACGCCGCGCGCCGACAAGGGACAGGGCGCCACCTCCGTACAGGCCGTGCTCATCGCCGAGGAACTCGATGTCGATCTCGATCAGATTCGGACGGATCCCGGCGCGCCGAGCGCGGCCTATTACAACACCGCCCTTGCCGGCGATGCCCTGCCCTTCAGGTCCACGGACCAGAGCTTTCTGGCCGAGACCACCCGCAAGGTGATGGATGCGCCGATGAAATTTCTCGGGCTTCAGATCACCGGCGGATCGACCACCGTGCCGGATGGCTACGAGAAGCTGCGCCGTGCCGGCGCGGTGGCGCGCGAGACGCTCAAGGCCGCCGCGGCCACGCTGCATGGCGTGGATGCGGCCGATCTGCGCACCGCGCGCGGCGCCGTGATCCTGCCCGACGGCACCCGGATCCCCTATCAGAGCCTCGCCAAGGTGGCGGCGGGCATCGATCCCGTGACCAATGTCACCCTGCGTGCGCCCGATGCCTGGCGGCTGATCGGCAAGCCCATGCAGAGGATCGACATCGTTGCAAAATCCACCGGAACCCAGATCTACGGGATCGACCTGCGCCTTCCCGGCATGGTCCACGCCGCGCTTCGGCTCAATCCGGCACAGGGCAGCGCGATGCTCAGCCACGACGCGACCGCCGCCATGCAGATGCGCGGTGTGCTCAAGGTGGTGCCACTCGCGGGGGGAATCGGCGTGATCGCCGACAACAGCTGGCGGGCCATGCAGGCGGTGCAGGAGATTTCCGTCGAATGGGGTCCATCCTCGGCTCCCGTCGGGATGGAGGGGCATTGGCAGGCCCTCTCCGACAGTTTCACCGCGGAGCATCGGGACAGCCAGCTGCGTGACGACGGCAATGTCAAGCAGGCCCTTGCCGAGACCACGTCGGTCGAGGTCGAGTATCGCGCGCCCTACCTTGCCCATGCGCCTCTGGAGCCGCTGAATGCCACCGTTCTCTATACATCCGAGCGGATGGACATCTGGACCGGAACCCAGGTGCCGCGCTTCGTGCAAAAGAACGCCGCCGCCATCGCCGGGCTCGATACCGATCAGGTCAATGTCCATGCGCAGATGATCGGTGGCAGCTTTGGTCACAGGCTCGAGGATGAGGTGGTGCGCCACGCCACCAGATTGGCGATGGCCCTGCCCGGTCGCCCCGTGAAACTGACCTATTCGCGCGAAGAGGACATGGCACATGACTTTCCGCGCCAGATTGCAATGGGCCGCGGGCGCGGGCGCGTCTCAGAGGGACGGGTTCTGGCCTTCGATCTGGGCATCTCCATGCCCTCGGTCCTCACCTCACAGATGGGTCGGCAGGGCTTGCCCGTGGCTGGTCCCGATCTCCAGATCGTCGCGGGCGCCTGGGACCAGCCCTTTGCCATTCCGCATTACCGCGTCACCGGCTATCGCGCGCGGGATCTCATGCCGGTCAGTTCCTGGCGCTCGGTGGGCGCGTCCTCGAACGGATTTTTTCACGACAGCCTGCTCGACGAGTTGATCCACGCCGCCGGGGCGGATCCGCTGGAGGAACGCCTGCGCTTGTGCGATCACAGCCCCTCGCGCAAGGTTCTGGAGGCGGTGGGAGAGATGTCGAATTGGGGCAGCACCCTGCGGTCGGAACAGGGGCGCGGCGTGGCCTTCTGCCTGTCTTTCGGCGTGCCCTGCGCCCAGGTCGTGGAGGTCAGCGCGACGAGCGCGGGCATCCGCATCGACCGGGTTTTCGTCGCCGCCGAGGTCGGCCGCATCATCGACCCGGTCAATTTCGAGGGGCTGGTCAAGGGCGGCGTGGTGTTCGGCCTAGGCCATGCGATGAATTGCCAGATCACCTATGCGGAAGGGGCGGCGGAGCAGCAGAATTTCGACAGCTTTCAAGGCCTGCGCCTCTATCAATGCCCCGAGATCACGGTGCGCGGGCTGGAGAATGGCAACCGGATCCGCGGCATTGGAGAGCCCCCGGTGCCGCCCGCCGCCCCGGCGCTGGCCAATGCGATCTTTGCCGCCACCGGCCAGCGCCTGCGCGAGATGCCGTTCGACAAATTCGTGACCTTCGTCTGACGCCCCCTTGTCGAAGGTCGTGACCAGTGCTTGAACGGGGCCATGGTGTCTCATGCTCTGACCACGCTCGCGCTTCTGGCGCTCGCGGCCGTCTCTGGCCCGCTGGCACAGGCGATGGGCTTGCCCCTGCCCTATCTGCTCGGGCCGCTGGCGGGGTCGGCGCTGGTGGCGACGTTGGCGCCGCATCGCCTGCCACCGGGCTACAAGTTCCCGCAGCGCCTCCGCCTGCTGTTTCTGGCGATCATCGGGCTGATGATCGGGGCGCAGGTGACGCCCGCGCTCTATGCAGAGGTGCGTCAGTTCCCGCTTTCCTTTGCTGCTGTCACCGTCTTTGTCGGGCTGGCGCATGGCATCGGCTATGCGATCCTGCGCCATATCGGGGGCTATGACACGACAACGGCGCTCTATGCCAGCACGCCCGGCGGGCTTTACGAATCGATCGCCATGGGCGAGGCGGCGGGGGCCGACATGAACCGCCTGATGATCCAGCAATTCCTGCGCATCGTGGTGGTGGTCACGGCCCTGCCCCTCGGCCTCTCGCTGTGGATCGGGGAACCGGTGGGCAGCGCGGGAGGCATGACGCTGGCGCGCGCCGATGTGCCCTGGTCAGACCTGCCGCTCATCCTGGCTGCGGGCCTGGGTGGCTTGGCCCTAGGTCATCTGCTGCGCCTGCCGGCGGGTCAGATGACCGGACCGATGGCCCTCGCGGCGCTTCTCTCGCTGACTGGGTGGCTCGGCTTTGATATCCCGCAATGGCTGGTCAATCTGGCGCAGATGGTGATCGGAACCGCCCTCGGCATGCGCTTTACAGGGTTGAGCCGCGCACTGCTCTTGCGCGGCGCTGGTCTGTCGCTGTTGTCGGTAGGCGCGATGCTGGCGCTTGGCGCCGCGCTGGCGCTGGCGCTTCACCATGCCACCGGAGAGGCGGTCGATGTGCTGATGATCAGCCTCGCGCCGGGTGGCGTGACAGAAATGGCGCTCGTTGCCCTGAGCCTTCAGGCCAACCCGGCCTTTGTGACGCTGCATCATGTCTATCGCATCCTGCTCACCGTGGTTCTGCTGGGTCTGCTCACCCGGTTGCGGCGGCGGACAGGTTGACGGCGACAGCCCCATGTGAACCGGACGGATCTGGGTATTTGTGCCAAGAAGAAACCCCAGAGGACGCGACAGAAGGCTTTGACAGAATCTCACAGGCACGCTATCTGAACATTTGTTCATTTAAAACGAAGGATCCCCGCCATGCGCATTCAGGACACAGCCGCGCTCATCACCGGTGGTGCCTCCGGCCTTGGCGAGGCCACCGCGCGGCACTTTCGCGCACAGGGCGCGCAGGTCGTGCTGCTGGATCGCGACCGGGCGCGCGGCATGCAAATGGCGACCGAGATTGGCGCTGGCTTTGTCGAGACCGATGTGACCGACGAGGACTCGGTCATGCGGGCGATCGCAGCCGCGACAACGCGGATGGGCCGGATCACGGCGGTTGTGAATTGTGCAGGCATCGCCACCGGCGAAAAGACGCTGGGGCGCGACGGGCCGCATCGGCTGGACTCTTTTCGCCGGACCCTCGACATCAATCTCCTCGGCACGTTCAACGTCGCCCGCCTTGCGGCGGTCGCGATGCTGGAGAATGCGCCCGACGCCGATGGCGCGCGCGGCGTGATCATCAACACCGCCTCGATCGCCGCCTTTGACGGGCAGAAGGGACAAGCCGCCTATGCCGCCTCCAAGGGCGGGATCGTCGCGCTCACGCTGCCGATGGCGCGCGATCTGGCGCGCGAGGGTATCCGCGTCATGGCCATCGCACCGGGGACCTTTGCCACGCCCATGCTGCGCGGCTTGCCGCAGGAGGTTCAGGACAGTCTGGCGGCGGAAGTCCCCTTTCCCACACGCCTCGGCGATCCGGCCGAATACGCGGCCCTCGCCGCCTTCATCGTGACCTGCGGTTATCTCAACGGAGAGGTGATCCGGCTCGATGGCGCGCTGCGGATGCGATGACGGCTCAGACCTCGGCGCGCTCAGCGAGGGCCAGCCATTCTTCTTCGGCGGCAGTCAGCGCGGATTGTCGGCTCATCAGGGCCTCTGTCGCCTTTTTGAACTTGACCGGTTCGCGGGTGAACAGGCCGGGATCGGCCAGCAGATCCTCGAGCCGGCCGATTTCGGCCTGAAGCCGCTCGATCAGACCGGGCAACTCCTCCAGCCGATGCCGTTCGGTGAAACTCAAACCCGAACTAGCTTGTCTTTCGGACTTGAGGTTGACCGTCTTGACCTCTGATTGAATAGTGTTTTTCCTTACTTCGTCGGGGGATGGAGCGCCCCGCTGCGCGCGGTAGTCCGACCAGCCGCCCGCATAGACAGTGGCGCACCCATCCCCCTCCATCGCAATCGTGGTGGTCGCCACGCGGTCAAGAAAATCACGGTCGTGGCTGACCAGCAGCACCGTGCCGTCATAGTCGTCGAGCAGTTCCTGCAAGAGATCGAGTGTCTCGATATCGAGATCGTTGGTCGGCTCGTCGAGAACCAGGAGATTGCTCTCCCGCGCCATCAACTTGGCCAGCAGGAGACGCGCCTTTTCTCCCCCAGACAGGGATCGGACAGGCGCGCGGACCTGCCGCTCGTCAAACAGGAAATCCTTGAGATAGCCCACCACATGGCGCGGCTGCCCGCGCACAAGAACCTGATCGGCCTGCCCCGAGACGCGCATCTCGGCATCCCCCGTGAGGCTCTCCCAGAGCGACATCTCCGGATCAAGCCTTGCACGCGCCTGATCGAAGACCGCCGGCATCAGATTGGTGCCATGAAGGACCGTGCCGCAATCCGGCGCGATCTCCTTGAGGAGCATCCGCAAGAGCGTCGTCTTGCCCACGCCATTGGGCCCGACAAAGGCTACCCGGTCCCCGCGCAGGATCCTGATGGAGAAATCGCGCAGGATGAGGGTGTCGCCATAGGCCTTTGTAATTCCTACCGCTTCGATGACCTTTCGCCCAGAGGCCGTGCCTGCCTCGAGCGCCATGGCCGCCGCGCCCTGCCGCCGGATCTGGGCCGCACGTTCCGCCCGCAGATCGGCCAAGGCGCGCACCCTGCCCTGATTGCGCTTGCGCCGCGCACTGATCCCTTCGACCGCCCACCGCGCCTCGGCCTTGATCTTGCGGTCAAGTTTGTGGCGCTGCATATCCTCGTCGTCCCAAACCTTGTCGCGCCAAGCCTCAAAATGCTCGAATCCGGTTTCCTGTCGTCGCACCATTCCTCTGTCTATCCAGAGTGTTGCACGGCTAAGTTGACGTAGAAATGCACGGTCGTGGCTGATCAGGACAAAGCCCTTTCGGCTGTCGCGCAACTCGGTCTCGAGCCAAGCGATCGCCTCGATATCGAGATGGTTCGTCGGTTCGTCCAGCAGCATCAGGTCGGGGGACTCGGCCATCAGCTTGGCGAGGGCGGCCCGCCGCCGCTCGCCGCCCGAGGCGGTGGCCACCGGGCGTGCCGGATCAAATTTGAGCCCCTCGCAAGCCATCTCAACGCGGTAGTGCTCGCTCTCATCCAATTTGCTCGCGGCATAATCGCCCAGAGTGGCATGGCCAGACATATCCGGGTCCTGCTCCATATAGCCGACCCTGACACCTGGAGTGACGATCCGTGCGCCACGGTCGGGCTCGATCAGGCCCGCCATGACCTTCAACAGGGTGGATTTGCCCGATCCGTTGCGCCCCACCAGCGCCACCCGATCACCGGGTTGAATCACGAGCGATAGATCGGCAAAGATCGGCTCCCCCCCAAAGGTGAGAGAGATATTGGTCAATTGCAAAAGCGGAGCGCGTGCCATGGGCGCGGGCTATCCTGCGCCCGATGAAGCGTCAAGCGAAAGCCGCAGCTACGCGGTGATCGCCCGCAACAGGCGTTTTCGGGTCTCGGGAATTGCCCCAATCTCGACCCCGGTGAAGACATGCATCGTGTTCATCTGGCGGTCGATCACCGCGTGATCGCTGACCCAGCCCCCCATCAGCAGATATGTGCGCAAGAGCGGTGGCATGTGGCGCATCGCCAGCTTGAGATCGGTCTTGTGGCGACGCAGCGCGCGGGCGAATCGAAACACGCTTGGGGCCTTCACGCGCGGCCACCAGCGGCGCGGCGCGAGGTGGCGCTCTCGCAGCATCGCGAAGGCATCGAGATAGGCCTCGGCCTCGGTCCCCTTGAAGGACGAGCAGCCAAAGAGCATCTCGATCCCGTTCTCATCCACAAAGCGCGTCATCGCCGCCCATGCCACGCGCAGGATGTCGGGATCCATGATGTCGGGCGCGATGCAGAACCGGCCCATCTCGGCCATCTTGCCCTTGAACTCCGAGAGCGCCGACAATTCGTAGAATTGCGCCGAGTAGCACTTGGCGATGTCCGACCCTCTGGTCAGGACAAGAATGCGAAAGCAGCAGACCAAGCGCCCGCCGATCCGTTCTTCGACAAGAAAATGCGTGCAGATCCCGTCGAACTTGTCCTCGTCGAGCCCCTCCTTCAGTCCGAGAAAGGCCTGCGCCCTCAGTCCCTGCGCGGCGCGGATATCCTCGATCGAGTGGCCAATCCTCGCGCGATACCGCCAGTTCCTCAAAGCCGGCATGATGCGATCCCCAAAGCCTGTGCAACGCTATCCGCAAGGCGATTAGCACGCAAGACGTGACAGGGCCGTGACCACGATCAGTTTCCGAGGGATCAGTTTCCGAAGGCGCCTGCCGGGTTGATGTTGCCGATATTGCCAAGCAATTGCCGCAGGAAGCCGTTGCGCACAACCGAGGAGTCGGTCACGCGGCGGGCGAGCGGCACGATCTGCCCATCCGCGAGGCTGAAACTCTCGATATTTGCGATTGTGTCATCCTCGTTGAACGAAATCGCCAGAACCTGCCGTTCAACAACTTCGGGGCGATACATGCCATAGGTCCGGATTCGGCTCCGCACATAGTAGTAATCCCCGTCGCTCAGCACCCCTGAGACCGAAGGCGGCCCGATGGAATCGTCCACCGTAGCCCGGGTATCGACGCCCACGACGAGATTTTGCAGATCTTCCTCGGGCGGGACATAACCATGATTGCGGTAAGTGGCCGAACAGGCCGCCATGATCAGCAGACCGCACAGCGCCAGCGCGCGCACTACCCGGTATTTGGCTGCTGTCATCTCTGCCCTCTTGTCTTGGCCGCAAGCGGCTTTTATCCCGCTTACAACAAGGTGGTGCTGAGGTTCAAGAAAGGAAGCACGGGAAGACATGACACAACGCCCACAAAATGCGAATAAATTGCGAGTTGCGAACCTCTCGGTCCGGCGGCCGGTCACGTTCGATCTGGCCCCTGATGCGCGAGATCAGGCCCGGATCGCCACCGAACTGGATCTTCTGGGGCTTCGAAAGCTTCGCTTTCAGGGAAACCTGACCGCGCAGGGACGTGACATGTGGCTGCTTCGCGCGAGACTGGGGGCGACGGTGGTGCAACCTTGCGGGATCACCCTTGCCCCCGTCACCACGCGTATCGAAGAGCATATCCTGCGCCGGTTTGCTCCGGAGCCTGACGCCAGCGAGATGGCCGCTGGCGTGGAGACCGAGATGCCGGAGGATGACAGTCTGGAACTTCTGGGGACAGAGTTCGACTTGCGCCGCGTGATGATCGAAGCCCTTTCGCTTGCCTTGCCCAGCTATCCCCGGGCCGAAGGGGCTGAATTGGGACAGATCACCGTGACCGAGCAGGGCGTGATCCCGCTCGGCGATGCAGAGAGCAAACCCTTTGCCCAGCTCGCCGCTCTGCGCACCAAATTACAAAAGGACGAGTAGCGCGCCAAGAATCGCTTGCTCCGAACACAAATCGCTGTATTTTCCCCCTCTCACCGGAATTTGGGGTTGAATCGGCGGCTCGGAACAGATTAAGAGCCGCGGATACCCGTGTAACAGGGCCAGATCGGCCCACAGGAATTGAGGTTGCGACATGGCCGTCCAACAAAACAAAGTATCGAAATCGCGCCGCAACAATCGTCGCGCCCATGACGCATTGGTAGCAGGCAATCCCAACGAATGCCCCAACTGCGGGGAATTGAAGCGCCCACATCATGTTTGCGCGTCCTGCGGTCATTACGCGGAACGCGAAGTGGTTGCGATGGTGACTGAAGTGGACCTGGAAGACGACGCGGCCTGAACGCAGATTAGGCGATTGACTGAATGACCGCACTCACGAACCAGTCCAAGGTGGGTGCGGGGCGCACCATCATCTCGGTTGACGCGATGGGCGGCGATCAAGGCGCGGCCACGGTTATTGCCGGCATTTACGCTTCTGCACGCCGAAACTCGGAGGTCGGTTTCATCCTGCACGGCCCCAAGGATGAACTTGAGCGGTTGGTCGCCAAGCGCAAGGGGCTCGCCGAACGCTGCGAAATCCGCCACGCGCCTGAAATTGTCACCATGCGGGACAAGCCCAGCCATGTTGTCCGTCACGGGCGCAACACCTCGATGTGGTCAGCACTCGACTCAGTGCGCAACGGCGAGGCAACGGTCTGTGTGTCTTGTGGCAATACCGGCGCATTGATGTTGATGTCGGTGATACGCCTGCGCAAGTTGCCCGGCATCTCGCGCCCGGCGATTGCGGTGATGTGGCCTTCGCAGAACCCGCAAAAACACAACATCATGCTCGACGGCGGGGCAGATATCCGGGCCGACGCAAAGGATCTTATGCAATACGCGCTGATGGGCGCGTCCTATGCACGCAACGGCTATGGTCTTGCGCGCCCGCGGATCGGCCTTCTGAACGTCGGCACCGAAGAACACAAGGGACGTGCCGAACTGAAGGGAGCCCATGACCTCATTGCCGCAAATGCCGAGAGTGCCGATTACGAGTTCGTGGGATTTGTCGAAGGCCGCGATCTGCCAGGGACGCGCTGCGATGTGATCGTGACCGACGGATTTACAGGCAACGTGGCGCTCAAGACCGGAGAAGGCATTGCCAAGCTGATCTCGGATCTGCTGCGCGAGGCGTTCCAGTATTCACCGCTGTCGCGGCTCGCGTCGCTTCTGGCCTACACCTCGCTCGCGCGCCTCAAAAGACGGGTTGACCCGAGCCGCGCCAATGGTGGCGTTTTTCTGGGGCTGAACGGCACTGTGGTGAAATCCCATGGCGCGGCAGACGCAACCGGGGTTTCCTCGGCCATCAAGTTGGCCTTCGAGCTGGCACAATCGAACTTTTCCGCGAAACTCGCAGCGCGGGTTGCATCTGCTGCATCGCTGGATCAGGATGCCGGGATAGAAAAACAATCCGACGGTGAGACTGAATGACTTTGCGCGCCGCTGTCGAAGGGGTGGGACACTACCTGCCGGATCGCATCGTTCCAAACTCCGAATTCGAAAAGACACTGGACACATCGGATGAGTGGATCAGGACTCGGTCAGGCATCGAACGTCGGCGCTTTGCCGCCGAAGGGCAGACCACGTCGGACATGGCCACACGGGCGGCCCGTGCGGCTCTGGCCCATGCCGGGCTGACGGGGGAGGATATCGACGGCATCATCGTCGCCACTTCGACGCCCGATCTGACCTTTCCGTCGGTTGCGACGATGGTTCAGAAAGAACTGGGGATGACGCGCGGCTTCGGGTTCGACCTTCAGGCGGTCTGCGCCGGTTTCATCTATGGCATGACCACCGCCAACGCCCTCATCCTCACCGGTCAGGCGCGGCGTATCCTCGTGATCGGGGCGGAAACCTTCAGTCGGATCATGGACTGGACCGACCGCTCGACCTGTGTGCTTTTCGGAGACGGCGCGGGCGCACTGGTGCTGGGGGCGACGGACGGCATCGGCAGCAATGAAGATCGTGGCATCCTCTCCTCCGATCTCAATTCGGACGGGCGTTATCGCGACATGCTTTATGTCGATGGCGGCGTGTCCTCGACAGGACAGTCGGGCAAACTGCGCATGCAGGGTAATCCGCTGTTCCGGCAAGCCGTCGAGAAACTCACCTCGACCGCCGATGCTTCGCTTGAAAAGATCGGCCTGACCGGAACTGATTTGGACTGGATCGTCCCGCATCAAGCCAACATCCGCATCATTCAGGGAACCGCCAAGAAGATGGGTCTGCCGATGGAACGGGTGATCGTCACCGTTCAAGATCACGGCAACACCTCTGCCGCATCGATTCCACTGGCCCTGTCTGTCGGTGTCGAGCAAGGCAAGATCAAGGTTGGTGATCTTTTGCTGACCGAAGCGATTGGCGGCGGCCTGGCCTGGGGATCGGTCGTCCTGCGTTGGTAATTCCGCACCAAACGGGCAAAAAGTCGCGCTTGAGCAGAGCGGCCTAAGTGGTTGAGATTGACTCGTAAAATTCTTCGGCCTTACAGTGCTTGAAAAAAAGCGGGGATGTGATGACCGAGAAAACACTGACACGAATGGATTTGAGCGAGGCGGTTTTCCGCGAAGTTGGGTTGTCTCGAAATGATGCCGCTCAACTGGTCGAGAGTGTCCTAGACCATATGTCGGATGCTCTGGTGAACGGCGAACAGGTCAAGATATCATCTTTCGGCACCTTTTCGGTGCGGGACAAGACGGCCCGCATCGGGCGCAATCCAAAGACCGGTGAAGAAGTGCCGATCAATCCGCGCCGGGTGCTGACCTTTCGCCCCTCACACCTGATGAAGGATCGTGTGGCGATCGGCAACAAGAGCTGAGGGACGCGGCGCAGATGGCCAAATCCGTTGACGCCTTTCGCACGATCAGCGAAGTGGCCGAATGGCTAGAGGTTCCGCCGCATGTCCTGAGGTTCTGGGAAAGCAAGTTCTCGCAGGTCAAACCGGTCAAGAGAGCTGGTGGCCGACGCTATTACAGACCTGCCGATATGCTGCTTCTGGGCGGTATCAAGGTGCTTCTGCACGACGAGGGCATGACCATCAAGGGCGTGCAGAAGCTGTTGGGCGAGCACGGTGCACGCCACGTTTCGGATAGATCACCATCCCTGGAGAGAATCACTGGTGATATGGCCGGTGGCATGTTGATCGATGCCACGCTTGAACCCTCAGTCTCCGCCGAAATGGGTAGCCTTGAAAGGCCTGACGACACCGGCGATATCGCGGGCAAAGAGGACGAAACGGATGCGTTTGATGCAGATCCGGGCCGGGCAGATCAAGGGCAACGGCAAGCGAGAGATCTGGACGATGAACGATCCATTGCACCGGCCCCCTCCGAGATATTTGCCGCCACAGACTCGCTGGAGCCGACGGGCCCTGCGGACATGCCTCCAGAGGATCCGGCACGGGAGCTAGCCCATGAGCCAGCGTCAGACACAGGCAGCGCGCCCAACCTACCAACCCTGCCGGATCTGCCCGAGGATGCTGATGACGACATACCCGCAGCCCCCGGCCCACTGGCAGCCATTGCTGCACTGACACATCCTGTTTCGCACGCGGACGCCGCGCGCCTCGCGCTGCTTTTCAACCGGCTCCGCGTCTTGGGTGAGGCTACCACGTCCAAGATGGGCGACAGGGACTGAAATTTGGGATTTCCCCCTTGCTCCCGCAGACAAAACCGGTATGAACAGCCCATCGTCGGGCTATGGCGCAGCCTGGTAGCGCGTCCGTCTGGGGGACGGAAGGTCGCAGGTTCAAGTCCTGCTAGCCCGACCAATACAACCGACGATCCCGCCATCCGCCCCCTTGGGCACCGCAACCAGGATGCGGGGCGGCCAAGGGGACAGGGATGACCGGGGTTCTTTCCAGCCAGCAAATTCGAACGATGATCGCGGCGGGCCAGTTGACCGGCACGTCGCAGATCACACCAGAGCAGGTGCAACCCGCAAGCCTCGATCTGCGCCTCGGATCGGTCGCTTATCGAGTCCGCGCCTCCTTTCTCACCGGCGCGGGGCGAACCGTCGCTGAACGTCTCAAGGAATTCGAGATGCACCGCATCGACCTGCGCGACGGCGCGGTGCTGGAAAAGGGCTGTGTCTATGTGATCCCGCTAATGGAGAGCCTGGCTCTCCCCAAGAGCGTGCAGGCGGTCGCCAACGCAAAATCCTCGACCGGACGCCTGGATCTTCTGACCCGCATGATAACGGATGGCGGCGTGGAATTTGATCGGGTTGCGGCAGGCTATGCAGGGCCGCTCTATGCCGAAGTCTGTCCCCGTTCTTTCTCCGTTTTGGTGCGGCCCGGCATGCGGCTCAATCAGATCCGCCTTCGCAACGGTCAGGCGGTATTGACCGATGACATCTTGCACGCGCTGCACGCCACGACACCGCTTGTCGATGGTCCGGCGGTCATCAATGACGGGTTGGGCTTTTCCGTCGATCTGCGTCCCATCGGCAGCACTTTGGTCGGCTATCGCGCCAAACCCCATACGGGCGTGATAGATCTCGACCTGATCGGACATTACGACCCCACGAAATTCTGGGAGCACGTCCATGCCGAAGATGGACATATCATCCTCGACCCGGGAGCCTTCTACATTCTGGTCAGTCGTGAAACGGTGCACATTCCGCCCGACTACGCAGCCGAAATGGCACCCTATGTTGCCATGGTCGGCGAGTTTCGCGTTCATTACGCGGGCTTTTTCGATCCCGGATTCGGCCATGACGCGGCAGGTGGCCTCGGATCCCGCGGCGTGCTTGAAGTCAGGTGCCACGAGGCACCCTTTGTGCTGGAACATGGTCAAATCGTCGGGCGGCTGATCTATGAGAAAATGGAGACCGTACCCGACCAGCTCTATGGCGTCGGAATTGCATCAAACTATCAGGGTCAAGGCCTGAAGCTGAGCAAGCACTTCAGAGCCTGAGGGCCACTCAGAACCGGCCGATCTTGCGCCCCAACCTCATCGCCTGATGCCCCGTCTGCACGGTCCACATGTCATCCGGCCCGTGCGTGATGCCACTTCCCTTGGGTATGCCGACGGCATCCAGACCCACATTGATCCCTCCGCGCATAACAAGACGCGGGATCATTCGGAGCATCATGCTGATAAACTGATTACCGTTCCACGCATCTCTTTCTAGCCTGATGTCCTCACACGTCGCATCTGAATGTGCCAGTTTCCCGGCTGCGCGACAGGTCGCACGCAACTCCGATCTCAATCTTCAAAGAGCTCATTCTGACCCGGCGCAGCCTCGTCTTCATCTTCCCCGCCTTCGCCGATTTGCGGCATGAGTCCCGGTGGTGGGCGGTTTTCCAGCAATCCGGCAGCGCGCAACTCCTTGAGCCCCGGCAGATCGCGGGCGCTTTCCAGCCCGAAGTGATCAAGGAAGGCCTGCGTGACCACGAAGGTCACAGGCCGCCCCGGTGTCATCTTGCGGCGTCCGAACCTGATCCATTCCATCTCAAGCAATTGATCAACCGTGCCGCGGCTGACGGAGACGCCACGGATTTCTTCGATTTCGGCACGGGTGACAGGCTGATGATAGGCGATGATCGCCAGCGTCTCGATCGCGGCACGGCTCAACTTGCGGGTCTCGATCGTTTCCCGCTGCATCAGATAACCCAGATCGGGCGCGGTACGGATTGCCCACGCATCGCCGACACGGACCACGCGCACCCCGCGCCCTTCATAGCGCCGGCACAGATGCACCATCGCCTCGGCTGGATCGCAGCCATGCGGCATGCGTTCAGCCATCTCGATGGTCGTAAGCGGTTCCGCACTGGCAAAGAGGATCGCCTCCAGCATACGTTCCTGTTCGAAAATCGGGGGCGCCCTGAATAAACTTTGTTCTTTTTTTTCTGAATCTTGTGGCATGATATTAATCCTTGCGCCGCAACTCGATCGGCGCGAACGTCTCAGACTGTCTGATTTCGACCCGCCCCTCCTTGACCAGTTCCAGCGAGGCCGCAAAGGTCGATGCGGTGGCAGATCTACGGCGCATCGGATCCGTCGTGAAGCCGTCCGGCAGATAGCTTAGAATGTCAGTCCAGGTTCCAGCAAATCCGATCATGCCACGCATCCGTTCCAGCGCCTGCTCCATTGTGAAGATTGCATCACGATCCATCACGAAGGGGCGAAACTCGTCGCGCGTCCGAATACGCGCATAGCCCTGCATGAGGTCGAGCAGCGTTGCCGAATAGCGCACCCGGCGAACACGCGCCACATCCTCGGGAATCCCGCGCGAAAAGACATCGCGCCCCAGCCGGTCGCGCGCCATCAGACGCGCCGCACAGTCTCGCATGGCCTGCAAACGCTCCAACTGAAACGCCAGATGCGCCGCCATATCCTCGCCCGAGGGGCCATCTTCGGCCGGGTCCGGCGGCAAAAGAAGGCGTGACTTCAAGAAGGCGAGCCACGCCGCCATCACCAGATAGTCAGCCGCCAGCTCCAGCCTCAGCGCCTTGGCCTGCTCGACAAACGCAAGATATTGCCGCGCCAGATCAAGCACGGAGATCTTGCGCAGGTCCACCTTCTGCGTGCGGCTCAGCGTGAGCAGCAGATCAAGCGGACCTTCAAAGCCGTCGACATCGACGATCAGCGACTCGGCGGCCAGTCGTTCAGCAATCCTCGCCGCTCCGCTGACGTTCTCGAAATCGTCCTCAACCATGCCTGCGCCCGCCCGTCAGCGTCTCAAGCTGAGCCGTGAGGGCGGAAATGTCAACCGGATCGGGGGACTTGCGCTGTGCCAAGGTCCGTTCCGCGCGCGCCTGCGCGACTGCAGACATCGCACCTGCGGCCTCAGCGACCTGCTGCCGTTCGTCCAGAGTGCCGTTGCAATGCAGAATCACATCGCAACCTGCGTCGAGGGCGGCGCGCACGAGATCGCACAGCCCCCCTTTGAGGGCCTTCATCGAGATGTCATCAGTCATGATCAAGCCATCAAAGCCGATCTCGTCGCGGATCACCTGCATGACACGGGCGGAAGTCGTCGCCGGGAGATCATCCAGCTCCGTGTAGACCACATGCGCCGTCATTGCCATCGGCAGGTCACAAAGCGCCCGGAAGGGCACGAAATCGCTCTCGCGCAGCACCTTCAGTGAAGCGTCGACAACTGGCAGGTCGTGATGGCTGTCGGCCGCGGCGCGGCCATGGCCGGGGATGTGCTTCACAATCGGCAATACGCCTCCGTCCAGCAAACCATCCGCCACCGCACGGCCAAGCTGCGTTACCGTATGGGGATCATTTCCGTAGCATCGATTGCGCAAAAAGAAATGTGTGGCAGGTCCGAACACATCGACCAGCGGCGCGCAATTGCTGTCGATCCCGAGGCCATTGAGCTCCGCCGCAATCAGGCGATAGCGAAGATACATCGCCTTCGCGGCCCCCGCCCCAGCCTGCTCGACCTGATCGAGCGGCGCAGGCCAATCGCGCCAGAACGGAGGATGCAGGCGTTGGACGCGGCCACCTTCCTGATCGATCATGATCACCGCATCATGGCCAGCAGCCTCGCGCAGTTCCGCGCAGAGCGCGCGCACTTGATTGGGCGTGTCGATATTGCGTGCAAAGAGAATGAAACCGAAAGGCCGGACCGCGCGAAAGAGTGTCTTTTCCTGTGGTGTCAGATGCAACCCCTCGGCATCCAGAATGACAGCACCGTAAGGCGTCACCGGGCCACCACGGGGATGCATTCAGCACGCTCGGCTACCATCGCCGAACAGAATCGACGCGCATCGCTCAGATCGGCAAAGCCCATCACCCGCAGCCGATAGAAGGTTCTACCACCACTTTCCGCACGTTGCACAACGCGCTGTTTTCCATCGAGATAATCTTGAAACTTGACCGAGAGTCGGTCCCATTCCGCACGCGCCACCTCCGGCGAGTCAAAGGCGCCGAGCTGCGCCAGTCGCGTTCCAGCCGGGATCCTTTCGGGGTCAATCTCGGTCACGCCCCCTGCGGATTGGGCCGAGGCGACCGCCCGAGCGACAGCTTCGGGCAGGGTCCCGGACATCTCGGGGCGCGGCCTTGGACGCAGCGATTGTCCAAGCCCGCCCGTGACAGGGGTGGGTTGCACAAAGCCGGGATCTTTCGATGACAGGTCAGCCCCTGCATCAGCGTCGAGATCGTCGGCGGCATCCTCGGCAGGCACGGCCGCAACCTTGAGCATTCTTTCGGCCTCGGGTTCGGGTGCGGGATCCCCTGCCTCTGCCCTCGGAGTTGCATCCGAAACCTTTGCGGGCGCTGCGCCATGCGGGACATCTTCGAGCGACAACTCCAGCGGCGGCGGCGCGAGGATGAGCCTGTCGGCGGGATCTGCTGCCACACCGTCCGCAGCGATCGCATTGACCGATAGTCCCTGATGATCTGTCGCGCTGCCACCGGGATCCTCGGGCTGCACCCGCATCGGACCTTCGATGGCGCGAACAACCGGGACGCCGGACACATCCCGCAGGATGAGCCGATATCCCCAGACGCCGATACCTGCGATCAATGCCAGCGACAGGGTGGCACCAGCGATATGGGTGAACCGTGCGAAAGTCGCAGTTCGCCCAAGCCCAGCCTCCATCCGCGCATCCTGAAATTGTGCCATGCCCTGCCTCCTGCCACCAGCGATACATGGCCGCCGGGGATCATTCTGTCTGCCTCGGCCCCGGCACGTGTCGTGCGTTTTTTATCGCATCTCTTCCGCCGGAGTGACCCCAAGAATACCAAGACCGGCAGAAATGACAACGGTTACGGCGCGCGCGAGGGCGATTTTCGCCTGTGATGTGGCCGGATCGTCCTCTTGCAGAAAACGCAAGGCGGGCTCGTCATGGCCCCGGTTCCACAAGCCGTGGAGATCGCTGGCAAGATCATAGAGAAAAAAAGCGATGCGGTGGGGTTCGTTGGTGCGGCTCGCGATCTCGACCTGACGCGGCCATTCCGCGATCTTCCGGGCCACGGCGATCTCGGCCTCATGGGTAAGAATCGACAAATCCGCCGATCTCAGCGCAACATCATCCACCGCAATCCCTGCCTCAGCGGCCTTACGCCGGACCGAATTCACCCGCGCATTGGCGTACTGGACATAGAAGACCGGATTGTCACGCGACTGCTCCAACACCTTGTCAAAATCGAAATCCAAAGGCGCGTCGTTCTTGCGGGTGAGCATCACGAAGCGGGTCACATCCGCCCCGACCTGATTGACGACATCGCGCAAAGTGACAAAAGTACCGGCACGCTTGGACATCTTGAAAGGCTCACCGTTCCGGGTGAGCTTGACCAACTGGCAAAGTTTGATATCGACCGGGACGCGTCCGTCCGACAGGGCCGACACCGCCGCTTTCATGCGCTTGACATACCCGCCATGATCGGCGCCGAACACGTCGATCAGGATATCAAAGCCGCGTTCGATCTTGTCATAATGATAGGCGATGTCGGGGGCAAAATAGGTCCAGCCTCCGTCGGATTTCTTGACCGGGCGGTCCACATCATCGCCATGCGCCGTCGAGCGAAAGAGCGTCTGCTCACGCGGCTCCCAATCTTCGGGCATCTTGCCCTTTGGTGGCTCCAGGACACCTTCATAGATCAGCCCCTTGGCATCAAGCGCGGCCAAAGCCTCCTCGATCCGGCCGCTGCCATAGAGCGATTTCTCCGAATAGAACACGTCCATCTCGACGCCGAGGGCCTTGAGATCCTCGCGAATGAGCGCCATCATCGCATCGGTAGAGAAATCGCGCACTGGCGCCAGCCAGACCTCCTCGGGCTGACCCAGATAAGCCGCACCCACCTTGTCCTTGAGCGCCGCACCCACCGCGATCAGATAGTCACCTGGATAGGTGCCATCGGCAAAGGCCACCGCCTGACCATGCGCCTCCAGATAGCGCAGATAGACCGATCGTGCGAGGACATCGACCTGCGCGCCACCATCGTTGATGTAATACTCGCGCGTCACCTCATAGCCGGCAAAATCCAGCAGGCTGGCCAGGGCATCGCCAAACACCGCTCCACGCGTATGGCCCACATGCAGCGGACCGGTGGGATTGGCGCTCACATATTCGACATTGACCCGCTTGCCCCGGCCCATGTCGGAGCGGCCAAAATCGCTACCAGCCTTCAATGCGGCGCGCAGGACATCATGCCAGAGACTTGGGGCCAACCGCAGGTTGAGAAAGCCCGGCCCCGCCACCTCCGCGCTCAGGATCCGGGTGTCCTCGGCCAGCAGGCGGGCAAGGTCCTCGGCGATGTCGCGCGGTTTCAACCCGGCGGGTTTGGCCAGCACCATCGCGGCATTGGTTGCCATATCCCCATGCGCCACGTCTCGCGGCGGTTCGACCGTGACATTGCTCATGTCCAGCCCTGTCGGCAAGCGGCCCTCGGCTTGCATCCGGGCGAGGCAGTCGAGCACAAGGCCCTGGAGTATGTTAAAGAGGTTCATCGAGAATTTCCTTGCTGCTCTGCGCGTCGGTTTACCACCGACAGCCCCGAGGTCAATCACTAGGCCGCGAGATCAGAGCGGCGCCCATGGCCCTTCATGGCCCCCGATGAGGCGCGCATGATTCTGCAACGCAAAGCGGTCCGTCATTCCGGCGATGTAGTCGCTCACCAACCGGCCGAGAGCCGTCTCATCGACGGCCCGTGCCAAATCGCTGCGCCAATCCACCGGCAGATGCCGTGGTTCTTTCATGTAAAAGGGAAAGAGATCCCCGATCACGAGATGCACGTGCTCGCGCATGTCATTCACCGCAGGTGCGCGATACATGCGAGCAAAGAGAAAGGCCCGGATCTCCTGAAGGTCGGACCAGAGCGCAGGTGAAAAGCAGATCACCGCAGCCCCAAGATGCCGCACCTCTGCCGCAGAGTCAGGGTTGACCTCGGTCAATCTCTGGCGCGAGGTGGCGATCACATCCTCGACCATCGTCCCGAATACCCGACGCAAGGCCTCGTGTCTGCGCCGCTTTGGTTCAAGGCCGGGGTAACGGCGGTCCACTTCGGCATAGCAATCCCGCACGATGGGCAAGACGCCGATGTCCTCGTCGGAGAAAAGACGCGCGCGCAGGCCGTCATGCAGGTCGTGGTTGTTGTAAGCGATGTCATCGGCGAGCGCCGCCACTTGGGCCTCGGCACTGGCATGGGTGCCGAGTTCCAGATCGTGACCACGGTTGTACTCGGCCAACGCATAGGGCAAGGGACCAGTCACCGGCCCGTTATGCTTGGCCAGCCCCTCAAGCGTCTCCCAAGTCAGGTTGAGCCCGTCAAAATCGGCATAATGGCGTTCCAGTGCCGTTACGATCCGCACCGCCTGGGCGTTATGATCAAAGCCGCCATAGGGCTGCATCAGCGCATCCAGCGTCTCCTCGCCCGCATGTCCAAAGGGCGTGTGCCCCAGATCATGTGCCAGTGCCACCGCCTCGGTCAGCTCGGCGTTGAGACCGAGAGCTCCGGCAATCGTGCGCGCCACCTGGGCCACCTCGATCGAATGCGTGAGCCGGGTGCGGAAATAATCACCCTCATGTTCGACAAAAACCTGAGTCTTGTGTTTCAGGCGACGAAAGGCGCTCGAATGGATGATCCGGTCACGGTCGCGCTGCCAGGGAGAGCGAAAGGCGCTTTCCTCTTCGCGCACCAGGCGACCGCGTGTCAGTGCGGGGTCAGAGGCATAGCGGACAGTCATTGTGCAACTCCTTGTCGCCGGTTGCCTTCCCTCATATATTGCAAACGTGATGAAACGCAAAACACCAGCGGAGTCCGCCATGAACCTGCCTCCCAAAGTCACGCCCCGCGCCTTTGCCCGACTTGCCGAAATCGGTGCAGCTGTGCAGGGACAGGCCTTGCGCGTCGCAGTTGAGGGCGGAGGCTGTTCCGGCTTTCAATACGACATCCGGCTTGACCAGCCCGCCGATGATGATCTGATTCTTGAATCGCAGGGCCAGCAGGTAGTCGTGGACAGCGTGTCGCTGCCGTTTCTGGCCGGGGCCACGATCGATTTCAGCGAGGAACTGATCGGCGCGCGCTTCGTGATCGACAATCCCAATGCCAGCAGTTCCTGCGGCTGCGGCACTTCCTTCTCGATCTGACTGAAACGCGCGACAGGCTGTCTTAACCGTCTCAGGACGCCAGCAGCAGGCCCTCGTAGCCGCGCAACGTTCGCCGGGCCGCAGGCATTGCGGGCTTGCGTTCATCGAGTTCGGGGAAGATCGCGATGATCTCCTGCCGCAAGGCGCTGGTCTCATGGCACAGATAATCGCCGGGCATAAAGCTCTCGGTCGCGAGACCTTCGGCAAGAATGATCTCATGCGCGTCAAACATCAGATGCACATAGATCACTGTATCGCAGGGCGCGCGATGGATCGTATCGCCATTGATCAGGGCGTGGGCGGGGCAGAGCACCTCATCCTCTCCGATATAGACCTGCGCGCGCCAGTCGCTGAGCAGGATGCGATGCTGCGGCGAAACCCAGAGTTCGCCATGATCGCCAAGCGCGCCGACACTGATGTGCACCGGCGCAAAGGCACCCCGTCCGGGCACGGTGCGCTGGCCGATCCAGCGGATCGGCTGCGGCCCGTGATCCTGAGTCAGAACCAGATCGCCAACCGTCAGATCCTCGACCCGCGCCATGCCGCCGGGCACGCTTACCCGCGTGCCGGCCACAAAACAGGGCGGGCCAAAGCCGCCGACCGGGAATTGTGTGCTGTTGTAGACAAAGGTCCGCGCGGTAATCGTCCCGTCGGTGAGAACAGACCCGTCACTGGGCGTAAAGAATCGGCCGCCATTGGCGGTGTAGAAGGTAACGCCGGTGATCTGCACCGAGTTGATCGTGATCGT